>Ga0207799_100134_pt1 | contig 81615 bp, 59 predicted proteins | sample TtanPargueraPR_4_FD_187742 | JGI IMG/M metagenome (GOLD analysis project Ga0207799, IMG submission 187742) | Aerobic enrichment media microbial communities from Bioluminiscent Bay, La Parguera, Puerto Rico - Tt and M2 (SPAdes) | ecosystem: Environmental > Aquatic > Marine > Unclassified ...
CAATGAACATGATTGGGCATTACGACATAGTGATCCAACACGATTTCATTACGGATGATTTGGGATTTTTTCAATTCTTCGTCTACGATTCTGCCGAAATCGTTTAATGCGATCTGAGCGGGCCGACCGCCGTCGGCCCCTACGGCGATATCACCGAATATATTTTCCCTGTTCTTTGTTCAGATGGTAATGAAATAAAACCCATCTTTAGAATAATCGAAACCTTTTAACCGAACTTGCTTTCTGGCCCTCATTGCAGATAGATGTCCCAGCTTGATTTAACCTGCATTGGCCTCGTGCAATAGTATCGGGTGATTACGTGCCATAATCCCAACCAAACAATTCAATAGAACCTACAATTTACTAACCGCTTGCGACAGAAAAAAAGACCCTCTGGATGAAATGAAGCTTTTTCCAAGGATGTCTGCCGGTATTGTGTTTAAGGGACTTCACCAAGGCGTATACGACCGTTTATTCGGTTGCCTTATACATGGCGATAAAATCGGCCAGCTTCCGGGCCAGCCCTTCCACGAAACCAAACGGGGAAATTTCCTGGATCAACTCGTAGCCGTGGGATGGCTGTGCTTCAAGGCCAGGAGCAGGGAAGGTTGGATATAGGGTCCGGTCTGGTCTGAAACGGCGGCCTTATTACGCTCTTGATGTAACACTGACGATGTCATATATTACATTGCAAATGACTCAACGCTGAGGAAAGGTGGCGATGGAATGCAAAACCCTTTCGTTGTGACAGGAATTGTAGACAGTCCTTCCTTCTGCAACCGGCGGAAGGAACAAGCCGAACTGAAAGCGCACATCCGTAACGCTCAAAATGTATTGCTTTTTTCGCATCGCCGGTATGGCAAAACCTCTTTGATTTTAAAAGTTTTTAAAGCGCTTCGCAATGTTACGCCGGTCTATGTGGACCTGTACGGTACGACTAGCATCGAAGGGTTCATAAAATCATTGATCAAGGGCGCAAGCGTTACAGAGCCCAAGAGCAGCCGGTTTATTAAAATTGTTCGGGAAACCATCTCCGGCATATCCATTTCGTTCGGTTTCGATCCGATCAGCCAGACGCCCAATATCGGCGCTTCTTTTGAACGCCAGCCGGCAGCCGTGGACATCGAAGCCGCTTTCCAGTTGGTTAAGCAGGCCGCACGCAGGAAAAAAATCGTTATCGCCTTCGATGAATTTCAGGAAGTTGCTGGCTACGGCTCTCCGAATTTTGAAAAAGAGCTGCGAAAAATCCTTCAGCATCATGATCATATCGCCTATATTTTTGCCGGCAGCCAGAGCCATATGCTGACGCAAATGTTCAACGACGCCAAAAGAGCTTTCTATCAGATGGCCATCAGCATGCCATTGGACCGCATCGCCACGGAGGATTATATCGATTGGATCGGCGATCTGTACCTTCAGGCAGGGAAAACCATCGACGAAACGGCGATTCGCGATATCGTCGCCAGGTGCGAGAATCATCCCAAATACGTTCAGGAATTTTTCTATACGCTTTGGCCATCTAAAAAAATTGACACGGACCAAATCAATGCGGTTGAAAACGCGATCATCGAAAAACGGTCGGTCGAGTTCATGAACGTGTGGGACTCCCTGTCCTTGAATCAAAAAAAAGCCCTCAAGCTGATCGCCGCCACCGGAGGGCAGCAAATTTTTGCGGCTGAGAGCCTTGCCAGGTACCAGCTTAATACCGCGTCGCAGGTGGTAGCCGCCATGAAAGTGCTTGAGCAAAGGGAGTTGGCCGCCAAGAACGGCGTATACCGGGTTTGCGATCCGGTATTTCGCAAGTGGGTACAGCGATTTTCCTGACGTAAACCCGGGTTGAGCGTTGCATGCTTCTTTCCGAAAGGGGGCCCGCCGGTAACGGTTAATTGCATCAGGTGGTCGATTTTCGGCTATTCGGAAGCCTTGTACATGGCAATGAAATCCGCCAGCTTCCGGGCCTGCTGATCCATGTAGCTAATCCAGAAAGATAAAATTTCCCGCCCCTCGTCGGTCAGCTGATAGATGCGTTTGGCCGGACCGGCCTCCTCGGTGTGCCATTCGGACTGGACCCAGCCGTTTTCCTCCATGTCCCGCAGATGCCGGTAGATCATGCCCGGCGGGGCCTGCCCCTCCACAAAACCGAATGTGGAAATTTCCTGGATCAACTCGTAGCCATAGGAGGGTTTGCGCTTCAGGGCCAGTAGCAGGGAAGGTTGGATATAGCGTTCGGCCTTACCCGAACCGGGCTGGCGGCTCTTGGTGGTGGCTATAGGTTTCTTTCTTGACATATATCCTCCAAGGATATATCTAGAAAATAAATATATTCATATTCGTTAACCTATAACCTTGATAACCTATGGAGGCACCGATGGCCAGTAAAATATTCGTGCGTGAACGACGCAAGGTCGAGAAGGGTGAGAAAAAGCCGCGGTTCCGCGTGGTGGGCGTGAGCGGCCCCGATATCAAACTTTATGTAAAGCACATCCGCAAGAAGGAGCTCGACCAGATCTGCCGGGAAAGCGGCGCCGAGACCGTTTACCTGGATGCGGGGCAGGGGAAGAAGGACGGCGGGGGGCAGAGCACCTGAAGGGTATCCTTTGGTAGAGGCCTCTGAGCTATTTCAACTCTCCGTGCTTTTTTAGACGGATTTCTTCATTTTCTTTCACGGGAAAGAAAACGAAGCAAAAGAAACCGCCCGTGTCCCGCGGTGCTTCGCACTGCCCTGCGCGTCGTCGGTGCGGCCGGAGCACGCGGAAACTCGTCCGCCTTCGCATGACTAAGGCGGGCTCAGACAGTCCGCGCGCTTTTTTCCGCCCGCCCCGCCGATGCTCGGCGCGGGACAATGGGAAAGCCAACATTACGAGGTCAGTAGCTGTCTTTAACCCCCTCCTATATTGAGCAGCGGGAGGCATCCGCTTTGCGGGAAGAACCCGGCTCAAACCTGATTAGATTCTTAGAATCTTGTCGGTATCGGGATCGAAATCGGAATCGTGCCTTCAGGAGGGCGACGCGCGCCGTTGGCGGGCGGGATGTATTGCCCATTCAATGGCGCTGTTGGAAATTGAAGGTTTTGCGTTTGGGCGGCCCCGCGTCATCGCATGCCGATTTCGATCCCGTTACCGCTTTATCAGCCTGGTTTTTATCAGATTGTGAATTGGGTTCCAAACCTCAGATCGCGTTCAAGGGCAAGGCGCAGCCTGATGAGAAAGCGCAGCATATGTAAATATGTGAGCATTTCGAAGAAGGCTGAAACGCTGCCATTGGGCGTTAGATGGGGTTTGGAATCCACTTCTAATTTTTGGTGATGATCGTACCCACATGCTCCCCCTTCAACGCCGCCTCGATGTGTTCGGGATGACGGATGGCGTCAATGATCTGGAATTCCTTGAGGCATTTGGCCCGTTGCAGCAGCTTGAGGATGGGCCGCTCGATGATGAGGTCGTCCAGATCCAGTTCCAACAGCTCACGGGCTGAGATGCGGCTGTAGTACTCCAGCTGGTCCCGCTCGGCTTCCGGTACTTTTTTGGGATCTTTTTCGAAGAGGCCCCGTTCGTCCTTCAGGAAAATGAGGGAGCGGGCGCCGATGTTTTCGGCCAGGAGAAATGCGCCGCAGTCGGTGCGATGGGGCGGAATCGAACCGTGTTCGGCCGGGTGTTCGAAAAAGCCGTAGGGCGGAATCCCGTAGGTGATGGGAATATAGCCCAGGCGGCAGAACATGGTCAGCTGTTCCAGGTTGTCGCCGTGGCCGATTTTCACCCCGCCGTGTTTGGCCAGAAGAACGGACAGCATTTCGGCATTCTGCCAGGACACCTTGTCCCCCAGTTTGGAGAGCACCCCGGTGGGCATGCCCAGGTCCACCCCGATATTGTAGACGTGGCGCGCGCGCGTCCCCCCGCCGGTCATCAGGAGAATCCTGTGCGCGTCCTTGGCGCGGATAAGGGCCTCCAGGATCGGGAACAGGGCCTGCCCCCCCCGGTCCATGATGCTCTGGCCGCCGATCTTGAGGACGTTGACATCCGGGTGCATCCGGAAGTACTCGTGCGCCTCGGTTTTTTTGAGCAATTCCTTGCTCACCAGTGATTCGCCCATCAAAGGCGTGTCGATGTGCAGCCGGCCGGTTTCCCCGTCTTCCTTGATTAGTTTTCCCATGGATATCCTCTTTTTCATTTGGATTAGATTGTTTTATCGGGACCAAAGGGTGGTGCCCTTCGGATGGCAACGAGAAATCGTAATTTTGGAAATGATAACTATCGCCCCGCCCATTCGCAACCCCACTTCACGTGGCGCGTCTGATGACGACCCTTTGAACCGGCAAGCAGCGGCTTTTATATCAGGCACCGCTTCAACGGTTGTCTTTCGGCAGCCTCCAGGCCGCCAGCAGGCCGGCGGTGAGATAGAAGAGGGCGGCGGCACCGAAAACCATGCGAACACCGAGCCAGGCCGCCAGGCCGACGCCCAGCAAGGGGCCGATCATGCGGGCGCTGGAGGTGATGGCATTGTCCAGGCCGTAGACGGCCCCCTCGTCTCCTTCCCGGGAAAAGACGGCCAACAGGGCGCTGATGCCCGGCACAATGCCCCCCAGCGCAATGCCGTAGAGGACCTGCAAGCTCAGCAGCTGCCAACCGGTGGTGACCACCGCTTGCAGGAGAAAGAGCACGGATGCCGTCATCAGGCCGATGACCACGATGCGGCGATAACCGGAACGGTCACCGAGGCGCCCCAGGTAAACCGAAAAAATGGCGGTGGCCGCGGAAGAGGATCCGATGACAATGCCGGTAAAACTGTTGATCCTGTTCGGGGTGTCGATCATCTGGAGGATGAAAAGCGGCAGGATGGGGATGAAGATAATGCGTCCCATTTGGTTGATAAAACGCAAGGCATAGGCCAACTGAACGCCGCGTGTGGACAGCACGCGCTGCCAGGCGGTATAGAACCGAAAACCTTTTGGGTCGGCTGTTTCCCGGGCGACAAAATGCTCGTCCACGCCGAAGAAGACAACGATGCCAGCCAGTGCCAGAAGGGTGGCTGTAATGTAAAACGCCGCCCGATAGCCGAAGGCGTCGGCCACCACGCCGCCCAAAACAGGGCCCAATCCCAGCCCCAGGCCCATGGATACCTGCATGAGCCCCATGGCGTATCCGGCGCGACCACGTGGCACGGTTGCCGCCACGAGGGCATTGGAGGCCCCCATGACCCCTGAGATCAAGCCCTGGATCATGCGCAGGGCCACCAGTTCCTCGGCTGAGCGTGCAAAGGCCATCGCGGCCATGATGATGGCGCCGCCGAACATGGCCCTTTCCACCATGAGTTTGCGTCCCCATCGATCCGCAAGGGCGCCCCAGATGGGTGAGGCGATCATCATGCTGAACGCCTGGCCCGAGAATACCAGACCGGCGCAGAGATCGGTGCTGATGGGGGTGACCGTCCCAAGATCTTCTACATAGAGCGGTAGAAATGGGAAAATACTGGAGAAGCCGATCATGGAGACCATCTGGGCAAAGCACATGATCAACAAGGTGCCCTGCCAGGCGTTCGGTCCGTGTCGCTTCAATTTAAAGGGTATCGGCATCCGGTATTTTCACTGGTGTATATCGTCAGGGTTCGCAAGGTGGGCGGCGTTGTCCCATGGACGGGTCCCATGGGTCAAGCCGGAAATGAGGGGTATCGGATCATGGCCGCTGTCCCTGGCAGGCGCGCATCAAGGGTAGGTTGCGGTTCGGCTGGGTGTATGATCCTGCGTCGATATGGGCCTCACGTGTCCGGGTACGCCGGATTCAGGTCAGCACCTCGTGCACTTTTTGCGAAAGCCGGGCGAGACTGAACGGCTTTTGCACAAACCCCCGGCATCCCTTTTTTAGAATGGCGGTGGCATCGCCGTTGATGCTGTAGCCGCTGGAGAGCAGGACGCGGATTTCGGCATCGATCCTTTTCAAATGATCGAAGGTCTCGCTTCCGCTCATGCCCGGCATGATCATGTCCAGGATGACCAATTGGATGGCAGCACCATGTGACCGGTAGATGTCGATGGCTTCCGCGCCGCTGCCTGCCGTCATGACGGTATAACCCAGTTTGGTCAGCATCTGGCTGCCCACATCCAGCACCAGTTTTTCGTCGTCGACGATGAGAATGGTTTCCGTCCCCTCGAGGATGCGGGCCTGTTTCTCCTCTGCGGTAACGGCAGGCTGCTCGGTGGCGGGCAGATAAATACTGAAGGTCGAGCCCCGGCCGGGCTCGCTGTAAGCATTGATAAAACCGTCGTGGTTCTTGATGATGCCGTAGGACGATGCCAGCCCCAGTCCGGTACCGCGCCCGATTCCCTTGGTGGTGAAAAAGGGGTCGAAAATACGCCGGCGGGTGGTTTCATCCATGCCAACACCGGTGTCGGTGATCGAAATCTTGACGTAGGAACCCGGGTCGACGGCGTGGGGCGCCACGACAGTTTCATCGAGAACCACGTTTTCCGTCTGCAAATACAGATCGCCGCCCGCGGGCATGGCCTGCCAGGCGTTCACGAACAGGTTGAGCATGACCTGCTCCATTTGCCGCCGATCGACCGCAACCACCCATAAAGGATCAGTGAACCGTTTGCGAATCCGGATCTCTTTCCGGGTGCGGCCGAACATGTCGGCGGTTTTGTTCACCAGGTCATTGATGGCTGTAGGTTTGACCTCGTACTTGCCGCCGCGGGCAAAGCCCAGCAGTTGGTCCGTGAGGCTGGTGGCGCTGCGGACATACTCCTCGATGCCCTGCACATGCTCCCAGAAGGGATGCGCGGCATCGATTTCCGTTGCCATCAGGGACGCACGACCCTGAATGCCCATGAGCAGATTGTTGAAATCATGGGCCAGGCCGCCGGCCAGGGTGCCGATGGCTTCCAGTTTTTGGGACTGGGTTAGCCGGGTTTCCAATTCCCGGATGCGAGTGATATCGTGGGCATTGACCACCACTCCCTTGATGGCCTTGTTGTCGTCCCGGTAGGGGTAGTAGCTGACATGCATATAGCGGCGGCCGCGGCCCGGGTAATCGAACCACTGTTCGTATTGCACGGTGTCGCCGGCCAGGACGCGGTCCAGGCGGGGTTTGACTTGTTTTTCAAAAATATCGGGGCCCATGAGATCCATGGCGGTGTGGCCGACAATATCCCGGCGGTTTTTCCGGTGCGCCTCGAGATAGGCGTCGTTCACCGCCAGGTAGACATAGCCGGTATCGAGGATTGACATCAGGTCATTGGTGGTGTCGATGATTTTTTCATACAGGCGAAGGGTTTCCTGGGTCTGGATGCGTTCGGTGATATCTTCGTAGGTGCCCAGAATGCCGACGACCCGGCCATCCGTGTCGTGCAGGGGGATTTTATTGGTATCCAGCCAGGCCTGCCGCCCCCCGGCCTGCTGCTGGGGTTCGATGATGTGATATTCCGGCGTGTCGGTATCCATGACGCGGCGGTCGCATTCCACGAAGAAATCCGCTTCTTCTTTTTTCCAGGCCAGATCGAAGTCGGATTTTCCCGTAATGGCTTCGGGGCTTGCGACACCGGCCGCGCGAGCGAAATTCTGGTTGCAGCCGAGATAGACGCAATGGCGGTCTTTCCAGAAGATGAACTGGGGGATGTTGTCCATGACCAGCTGCAGCATGTCCTTGGCGGCACGCAGATCCTCCCGGTCTTCCTCCTGCCATTTGGGGGGGGGAAGGTTTCGGCGGAGCTGTCTTTCCAGGTCACAAATTTTCTGGAGCAGTTCCTCGTAGGTGGGCTTTAACCCCATAAGGCGGTCTCCGCTTGCGCTCGGCTTGGGGTACAGCAAAATCACCGAAGCCGACTGCTGGATGTGAAGGTCAGAATTAACCTGCCCACCGATTGGCCTACCATAAGAGGCCTGACATTAAAAGCCTTCTTCATGAGGTTGCCAGGCGGGCCATATCTCCCCAGGGTTTGATGATTCAACAGGTCATGGGGATTGGGCTTACGAGATCCTGGGACAGCTGCGGCCCGGGTGCGGGAGGAAGCGTCGGCGTTTCTGATCGAGGTTGCCCGGGTGGCTGTCCGATGAGGCCTGGTACCGGTCCTTAACCCGAACATATCGAACGCGTGAAAAATTCGGGTTAAATGTCCTGACCATTCTCTGGTATGAGGATTATGTCGCCGGGCCGGATCCGTACGCAGACTTCATCATTGGCTTTGAATTGTACGGCATAGGCGGGCGCTCGCGTAAAAAGCACGCCGGCCTGGGTTTCGATGGAATACTCGATGACCGGGCCCATATAGGCTCTCTGAACGATGACGCCTGATAGGCCTTGGGGCGGTGACATTTCTTCTCGCGAGGTTATTTCAAGGACTTCCGGTCGCAGGGAGAGTTTTATCGGGCCGTTTTCATCCTTGACCGGCATGCTGTCGTTGACAGCGATGGCCGCATCCCCGAGAACGATTTCCCGGTTTTCCCCCGAGCCTTTCAATTCCCCGGATACCACGTTGGATTCGCCGATAAAGTTAGCGACGAAAGCTGTTTCAGGTCGGTGATAGAGGTCTTGGGGCGGTCCTTGCTGTTCGATCTTTCCATTGCGCATGATGATTATTTCATCCGAGACAGCCAAGGCTTCCGCCTGGTCGTGGGTAACATAGATGGCGGTAATCCCTGACGCCTGCTGCAGTCTCCGGATATCGTCACGCATACTCCGACGCAGTTTGCTGTCGATATTGCTCAACGGCTCATCAAACAGCAGCACTTTGGGCCGCAGCACCATGGCGCGGGCCACGGCCACGCGCTGCTGCTGGCCCCCGGAAAGTTCGTTCGGATAACGTTGCTGGTAGCCGTCCATGGCCACCATGTCGAGGACTTCCCGCACCCGGTCGCGGATTTCTCCGGGGGCGGTCTTGAGCACACCCAATCCGTAGCCGACATTCTGTTCCACCGTCATGTGCGGGAACAGGGCGTAGGACTGGAACACCATGCCGATATCACGGCGTGTGGCCGACAGATGGGTAACGTTTTCGTCGCCGAACCAGATTTCCCCGGAGGATACTTCCTCCAGGCCGGAAACAAGTCGGAGCAGGGTGGTCTTGCCGCAACCGGACGGGCCGAGGAGCGTTGTCAGGGTGCCCGGTGAAAATTCGATGGTGACGGCGTCCAGCGCCCGCACTTTCCCGAAATATTTGGAGACATTTTTAAGGACAATCCTGATGGAAGAATCGCTCATAATGGCCTCATTAGAGGTTGACCTGTTTATCGGTTCGGGAACGCCCGGTAGCGAATTGAACCAGCAGTGTAAAAACGAGCATGGTAAAGATCAACACGGAACCGTAAGCGACGGCGACACCGGTATCGCCGCTTTCGACACGTGACAGGATGTAGGTCGTGGCGACGTCTGTGCCCGCCGTTGCCAGAAAAATGACTGCCGATACGGTGGTCATGGCCCGAATGAAACTGTAGGCCATGGAAGAGACGATGGTGGATTTCAAAAGGGGCAGAAGGACCGCGCGGATGGTTTTCAGACTGCCGGCACGCTGCAGCAGCGACGCCTCCTCAAGGCTGGTGGAAATTTGACCCAAGGCCGACATGCCGCCCCGGATGCCCACCGGCATGGCCCGGATGGCCATGGTAATGATCAGAATGATGGCTGTTCCTGTCAGTTCAATCGGCGCGGTGTTGAATGCCAGGATGTAGGCGACCCCGACAACGGTTCCGGGGATGGCAAAGATCAGCACCGTGCCGAAATCGATGATGCCCCGGCCCCAAAATTGTTTGCGTGTGAGGATATAGGCGATGAGCACCCCCACGAGGGTCGTCAGGGGCGCGGCGATCAGGGCGAAGAGCAGGGAGTGTTTGAAGGATGGCCAGGCACCGGAATCAAAGCCCTTGGACCACAATTCCAGATGGTGGGACAATGTCAGGGTGTAATCCGCGCCCCATTGCTTGACGAACCCGCCCAGGAAGATGCTGAGATATACCGCCCCGATCAGGAGGAACCAAAAGGTAATGAAAATGGTCATGGCGCGTTGCAGGCCTGAAGGCAGGGGCGTGACGTTTCCCGAGGTTTCCACGCCGGTGACCGTGACATAGGACTTTTTGCCGATCCATTTATTCTGGATGAAATAAATGGCCAGCGACAGAAAAAGAAGTATCAGGCCCAGGGCGGCAGCTCTGCCAAAATCGAGCTGGGCGCCGGCGATGGAAAAATAGATCTCGGTAGAAAGCACATCATATTCCCCCCCGAGAACGAGCGGGTTACCGAAATCCGCTGCGGAAGAAATCATACCGAGCAGGAAGGCATTGGCGATCCCGGGCCGGATCAAAGGAAACGTTACTTTCCAGAGCGTTTCCCACCGCCCGGCCCGCATGGTCAGGGAGGCCTCTTCCATGGCCGGATTAATCGATGCCAGCATGCCGCTGATGACCATGTAACTGATGGGGGTCAGCGAAAGGGTCTGGGCCAGGAAAATGCCTGTAAAGCCGTAGATATATCCGGAGCGTTCGAAAAGCCCCGGGCTGCCCTCCGGTGTCAACAGGCCGTTGGGTCCGATGAGAACCATAAGCCCATCGTTGATCATTCCCGCCCGTCCGAAAATCAAAATCAGCGACATGCCCACCACAAAAGGCGGGGTAATGATGGGCAGGATGTAAAAAACCCTTATCAGGTAGCGAAGTCGGGTGGTGGCCCTTACGGCATAGAGCGCGAAAATGAGACCGAATACCGTGGTGGCGATCCCCACACTAAAGGCGAGAAGCAGCGTGTTCCCAATAACCCGGCCGACACCGAAGGATGTGACGATATCAAAAAACTGGAGGGGCGCAAAGGTCTGGGTTTTGTCGAACAGGACATTGCGGAATATTTCCCAAACCGGAAAAAATATAAACAAGCATACCATGAAGACGACAAAGATAACGGCTCCGGCGATAAACGTATCGCCCCGCTGGAAACCGAGTTCGGCGATGCCGACGGCAAACAGCGCGGCCAGACACATGACAACGACACCCGCCCCGAGACCCATGGAGGCCCGGGTGGTTATAAAGCCGGCCAGCAGAATACCGATGGCCAGACCGGTGACGACCGTGAAACACCAGGCATAGCCCCTGGCGGGGAACCGGATCCAGACAAACGGAACCAGCATGACCAGCAGGCCGGGGAATAACAGGGTGGTGAGATTGTGGCGCCAGCCGAGGGCATCCAGCCATTCGTCCGGGGTAAAGTCGCCCAGGCCATACTCGAGTGCGGTCCACGGCAGCAGGGCATAGGCCGCCAAGGCAATCAGCAGCCAGGAGAGAAGGGCCCAGGGGCCGATCTCTCCCGGTGCTCTGTCGGTTTTAATTCGCATCATTGATGATTTGAGATGCTGGTTGGTTACCGTTCAATTGGCTTGATCTCCCTGGCCCACCGGTCGATCAAATGGGAGCGCATCTTTTCGGATCCATATGTAACAAAGTCATAGTCGATAAGCTTGACCTGATCAAGACGAATGGCTTCTTTGGGGACATTGGCGTTGACGTTGGTCGGCACCTGGAACATCTTGACCCGCTGGGGCACCTCCTGGCCTTCGGCGCTCAACATGAAGTCCACAAATTTTTTGGCGTTTTCCATGTTGCGGGCGCCTTTGATGATGCTCAATCCACCGATTTCATAACCGGTACCTTCGGAGGGGACGACCAGTTCCAATGGGAATCCATTGGCTTTCTGGAGCGCATGGTCATGCAGGAACCCGATGCCGATCATGGTTTCACCGCGGGCGGCGGCTTTACCGGGGGCGGAACCTGATTTGGTGTACTGGTTGACGTTCTGGTGCAGCTTGGCCAAGTACTCGAAGGCCTCTTCTTCCCCTTTGAGCTGCACCATGGTGGCCAGAACCGTATAAGCCGTACCGGAGCTTTGGGGGCTTGCCACCTGGACCAAGCCTTTATACTCGGGTTTGGTCAGATCTTCCCAGGAGCGGGGCATGGGAAGATTCTTTTCCTTGAGAACATCCGTATTCACCGAGTAGCCGAGCACCCCCGCGTACACGCCGGCACTGTGGTGCTGTTTGCTGGTGGCGGGGTTGCGGAACTCTTCACCGATTTCCTTGAGCATGGGGGACTCATAGGGCTCCAGCAGGTCGTTGACGCCGGCCTGGGAGTGGGGATCCAGTGTGCCGGCATACCATACATCTCCTTTGGGGTTGTCTTTTTCCGCCAGGATTTTCGCGTAGGTGGAGCCTGATCCCGAGCGTGTCATCTGCACCTTGACGTCGTATTTTTCAGCAAAGGCGTCGGCCACGGCCTGGCAGGCAAAGGGCTCGTTGGAGCAGTAGACGACAAGGCGTCCCCCCGCCAGGGCGGTGGTTGCTGAAAGGAAAATGAACATTACGATACAAAGCATACCCAATCGTTTCATGATGGACTCCTTTCGGTAGATCCTGTTTGCCATGATGTTTCATGGTTTACGCAAATGCCGGGACAATGCACGCCAGCTTTTTTTACCGTGTCGATTGTGGGGCAAATCAATCGCAGGTGGTTGGCCCGGCATGATTGCCACGCCTTGAAAATACCAAACGAAAGTCGTGATTCACCGATCATGACATCACCTTGGACAGCATATGGTAGATGGAAAATGATGTAAGGGCGGCCAGGCACGGCGTCAGCACCCAACCCGCCAGGATGATAAGAATGGTCTTTTTACGGATAGTACGGGCGCCTTTGACAAGCCCGACACCGACCACGGCGCCCACGATGGCCGAAGAGGTCGACACGGGTATGCCCCATATCGAAAAAAGGTGCATGCCGGCGGCCGAAGCCGTCTGCGCTACAAAAGCCCCGCGCACATCCAGCGGCGTGATGCCCTTGCCCACCGTTTCCGCAACCCGGCGCCCATACGTGATGGCACCGCCGGCGATAGCGCCGCCTCCCAGTGCCAGGAGAAACAAGGGCGGAAAAATGCCCAGACTGGCAATGGGCCCCACGGCATTGCCGGCGTTGTTGGCCCCCATGGAATAGGCGACATAGCAGCCCGACAGGATGGCCAGCCATCCCATGACCTGCTGGACAATGAGGATGCTCACGGCTATCCGGCTGAGGATAAAGCTCACGATTTTGGAAAGGCCATAGGCCAGGGCCATGACCAGCACCGGGCAGACGATCCAACTGCCGGCAATGGCCCAGAATTTGGTCGTGTTGATGGGCGCATGCACGGCCAGTCCGATGCCAATTACGCCCCCCACGATGGCCTGGGAGGTGGATGTGGGGATGCGCTTGAATGTGGCCAGGCTTACGAAGACGCCCCCGCTGATCAAGGCGATGCCGACGGCCATAAAATCAAGCTCGCGGTCTACAATGCCTTTCCCGATGGTGTCCATAACGTGTTGACCCTGAAGCATCGCGCCCACGATGGCAAATATCCCCACGATCAGGGCGGCGCGCCGGAACGGCAACAATCCGGCGCCCACGGTCGTTCCGATGCAGTTGGCCGTATCGTTGGCGCCGATATTCCAGCCGACATATGCGCCGGCAGCCAGCAGGATGAACAGCACGGATTCGATGGCGGCCTCCAGGGCAGTTGCTCAGCGGAAAAATGATGCAGGCGGTTTGGAACGCGTCGCGCACCATGGCCTGAATACACAAAGATTGCACATCCACGGTCAACTTACAATTGCTTTTCAGGCGTGGCCAGCCGCCCTATTGTTGCGGCCCAACCTCTATGATAAGGATAGTGGATGGAAAATGTGCCGAATCCAGGGGGGATGAAAGATGCTATTCAAAAAGGAAAAAGAAGTCATCGATCTCATCGAGCAGCATGTCGACAAGATGGAAGCCTGTCTTGAAACCGCCATGGACACCCTCCAAGCTTATCTCAATGACGATATTGCCCGGGCTAAAACCCTGGCCCGGCAGACCGACGCCCTTGAATCCGAGGCGGATATGATTCGCCACCAGGTTCGGGACCGGTTGTATTCCGGCGCCTATATGCCGGTTTTAAGGGAAGACATTTATAAACTCGTGGAAAGCCTCGACCGCGTGGCCAATGCGGCCGAAAAGTGCTGTGACACCTTTTTGAACCAGCGGCCGCAAATACCTTCGGAATTAAGGCCGCACTATCTGGAAATTATCAGGGCCTCGCTGGGGATCGGTGCGCCGCTGAAACACGCTGTCCTCTGCTATCTCCAGGGCATTTGCCCGGTGGAAGTGTCCCGCCAGCATGCCAAAGAGGTCGGCATGGCGGAGTCGAAAGTCGACAGCCTGGAATGGGATCTGACCAAACTGATTTTTTCATCGGAGCTGACCTACGGGCACAAACTTCATCTTCGCCGTTGCCTGGACAACATCGCCAGCGTGTCGGATCGTGCCGAAGATTCAGCCGATCAACTGGAACTGGTGTCGTTGAAAACCATGCACTAAACGCACGGTGTGGCGGGTAGTGAAGGGCGTAAAAAGGCCTTATCCCAGTAGGGGGGCTGTCATTTGTTCAGTTCATTTCGTACGGCCAGGCCAATTTTCTCAAGGGTAAAGGGCTTTCGGATATAGGCCCCGGCACCGATGCGCTGGGCTTCCTGAACCCGGTCGGTGGCTGCATATCCGCTGGCAATGACGGCTTTCTGGTCCGGAACCAATTCACGGATCTGCCGGTAGGTTTCCAGACCGTCCATGCCCGGCGGCATGATCATGTCGAGGATCAGGATATCGAACGGTTTTTCCCGGATCAATGCCAGGGCCTCTTCGCCGCTGGCCGCGGTGGTGATGTCATACCCCAGGCGCTGCATCATCCGGCTTGCCAGATCGCGCTGCTCCCGGGCGTCGTCGACGATCAGGATGGATTCGCCCCGGGCCAGGTATTCGTCGATATAGACGGTGGGCGAGGCGTCAATTTCCTCACGTGAAATCGGGAAATACAGCTGGAACGTTGTGCCGGATCCCTCCGCCGTGATGATGTCAATAAAGCCCTCATGGTCCTTGACCGTTCCCCATACCACCGCCATGCCCAACCCCGTACCGCTTCGCCCCAGGACCTTTTTGGTATAGAACGGATCGAAGATTTTTTCGAGATCCGACGGCGGCATGCCGATGCCGTTGTCCGAAATGTCGATGGCGGCGTATTCGCCCTGGGTAATCCGTTCGAAGCCCTTGTGGGGTTGATCGAGATAGCAGTTCCGGGATGCCACGGTGAGGTTGCCGCCGGCCGGCATGGCGTCAATGGCGTTGGCCACCAGGTTCATGATGGTTTTGGTTAAGTGCGTACCGGAGCCGGCAATATTCAACAGACCGTCCGACAGCGTCGTTTCAAGGGTAATGTCGGAACGGTCTCCGATAATGTTATGATACTCCGGCGAGAGGATGAAATCTTTAATGATTTGGTTAAGGCTGATGGGCTTTTTGGCGGCCACGTTCCGGCGGGCCAGCGTCAGGAGGTCCTGAACGATTTCAGCCGCCCGCTCGCCGGATTTTTTGATGGCCAGAAGGGGTTCCCTCAGGGGGCTGTCATCTTCGATATCCAGCAGCAGCAGATCCGGATAACTGACGATGCCGCTCAGGATGTTGTTGAGATCATGGGCAACGCCGCCTGCCAGCGTGCCCAGGGATTCCAGCTTCCTGGCATTCTGCAATTGAATTTCCAGTTTGCGACGTTCTTCTTCGGCCCGGCGGATCTCCGTCAGGTCGTGGGCCACCACCATGGCCCGCATGGGCACCCCGCCTTCGTAAAAGATTTTCGCGTTGGTTAGGACCCAGATCTCTTGGCGGTTTTTTCCCGTGATTTTGACCTCGATGGCAATTTCTGAGGGGTGGTCGGTAAAAACCCTTTCGACAGCGTTTGTGAAGGTCTTTTTGCTGTCTTCACTTATAATGGTAAAAGGATCCAGGTCAAGAAATTCGCTTTGGCTGTAGCCCGTGTACTGGCACATGACATCGTTGACGCTGGTAAACCGCATGGCGGGGATATCGAATTCATAGATACCGGCGGGGGCGTGCCGGACAATATTTTTGTACTTGGCTTCGCTTTCCCGGAGCGCATCTTCGAACTGCTTCCGCTGCAGAGCGATGGCCGCCTGGAGTGTAAAGGTTTCGATCAGCAGTTTGTTGGCGGCAATTTTTTGTGCGTTGCTGCCCCGGCGGGTTATGATGATGACATCGCCGAAAAGCCGTTTCCGGTAGACGAATCCCAGCACATAGATGGGCCCGATGTTCAACAACTTTTCGATGGCGCGGCAGACAGTGCGGGGGATAGCGCCAAAACAGAGTTCATAGATATCCTTGGGGCCCACTTCCATCTTACCGGTCCGGAGGACTTCAATGGCCCGCGGATCGGTCAATTCCACGGTCATGCCGACCGGGTCCCGGTTCAAAAGACGTAAAACCTTGTCGGTGTATCGGCCGATGCCTTCCACAAATTCGGCCTGGAACCGGTTGGTTTGATGGTTATAGGAATTGATGACCACAATGGCCTCGCCGGTAACAGCCTGGAGTCGGCGGCCGATGACACGAAAAATATTCTCATCCTGGGGGATGTTAAAGAAGTCGGTTGTTGCGGCCGACAGAAAGGTCAGATCGTCAGAGTGGATCGGGTCGGCTTCCGGTACAATGCCAGCCGTGTCGCCCTCTGATCCGGCGACCGAAGGATGACGGTGCCCCCGTTCGTGCTCCAATTTGGCTACGCGCGCTTCAAGTTCTTCATAGCTCGGCTTCATCGTGGTCTTGTCGATCCATGTCGTCGTCTCTGGGGGATGCCTTCTCCATTGGCGCACCGTCACAGCTCGGCCGGAAAAAACGCCCGTGCGGGCAGGAATACGGGTACAGTCATGACAGAATACAACCTGAAACCACCAAGGTCAATTATGGAGATGCGGGGCGGAATTCAACGCTGATGCTTATCCAGAACCTTGCGCACCATTTCGGCCATGTCCAGAACACCGACCGGTTTCATGAGGAAGCCTTTGACCCCGGTCGATTGGGCCGTTTCCGCGTTCATCCGCTCGCTATATCCGGAACAGATAATGATGGGGATATCCGGCCGGAGGGTGATCAGTTCCGCAGCCAGCCGATCGCCCGTCATGTTCGGCATGGTCATGTCCGTAACAACCAGATCATAGGCGTCGGGTTCCTGCTCGAAAGCTTTCAGGGCGTCGATGCTGCTGCACCGTGTCGTAACGGCATAACCCAAACGCTGGAGCATCAGGCGTTCAATATCCACGATGGCGGCTTCGTCATCCACCAGTAGAATCCGTTCGCTTCCGGTCGGGTAGGCACTGGGCTGAGGGGATCGATTCGCTCCAATCGCTTTTTCTATGAGGGGAAGATAGACCGTGAATGTCGTTCCTTCCCCCGGTTTACTGGTCATCCCTATATCGCCGCCATGTTCCTTCACGATACCATGGGCCACCGCGAGTCCGAGTCCGGTTCCTTTCCCCTGTTCCTTGGTCGTAAAATAAGGGTCAAAAATTTTATCCTGGATGGCGGGATCGATGTCGGTGCCGGTATCGGCAATCCGCATGCAGGCGTACATACCCGGGAGCAGGGGGCCTTTATTGACAATGACCTCACCCAATTCCACTGTGTCCAGGGAGACCGTGATTTCTCCGGGATTGGGGCCGATGGCGTGAAAGGCATTGGTGATGAGGTTCATGGCAACCTGATGGATTTGGGTGGGGTCGGCCATGACCAGACCGCAATCGGTTTGTAAATCATGCACGAATTCGATATCAGTCGGAATGGTTGAACGGCTTAATTGCAGGACCTCTTCCAGAACCTGTTGCATTCGCGTCGGTTTTTTCTGGTGCTCGGACTGGCGGCTGAAGGCCAGGATCTGTTTAACGAGGTCGCTGCCCCTTTTCCCGGCCTGATAAATCATGAGCGCCTTTTCATGTTCGGGACTGCCAGGGGCAAAATCATCCAAAAGCAGTTCTGACATACCGACGATGGGAAACAGCAGATTGTTGAAATCATGGGCGATGCCGCCTGCCAGATTGCCGATGGATTTTATCTTTTCCGCCTGCTGAAGCTGCGCATCCATTTTTTTCTTTTCAGTGATATCCACCAACTGCCTGATGATAAGCTTGATGGAACCGGTTTCGTCGAAAAGGGGATTGCTGGTGCATAAATAGTACTTATCGGTGTCGGCCAGATAGTTTTCAATCGTTTCGATCTGCTTGCTCGCCATCGCCTGGTCGGTGGAACACATGTCGCACGGCGCCTCTTTGCCCATAAATTCATAGCATTTGCGGCCCACCAGATCCTCTGACCGGTCCAGCCCAAAGAGCTTATATCCGGCTTGATTATAACGCACGACGGTATAGTCCGGGAGCTGCACGCAGATGACATCCTTGATGGAGTCAAGAACGCCTTCCAGGAGATCCTTTTCGGACTGCAATTCCGATTCGACTTTTTTGAGATCGCTGATGTCCAATACGCTGTCGAGAAAATAGCTGGGCGTGCCTTCGGCATTGCGGACCAGATTGGCGTCGAGAATGCCGCAAATTTCGCGGCCCTGTTTATGAATAAAGCGTTTTTCCATCCGGTAGTGGTCGATTTTGCCCTGGGCCAGCTGGGTTTGTTCCAGGAGATTGACTTCCAGCATCTCGGGGTGGGTGATGTCCTTCAAATGTTTCCCGATCAATTCCGCTTCACGATAGCCCAGCATGCGGCAATAGGCCTCGTTGGCGCTTTCGATGCGGAAATCCATTGAAACCCGTGCGATTCCCACGGCCATGTGGGCATAGATTTGCCGGAAACGCTCCTCACTTTCACGCAGTGCTTTAACGGTTTGGCGGTGGTTTTCGATTTCCGTTTCAAGCTGGCGGTTCTTTTCTTTGAGATCCTGGGTGCGTAGATCAACCTTCTCTTCCATCGACGCATAATACTGTCGCAGTTGAGCGACCAACAAGTTGAACCCCTGGGCCAACTGGCTTATTTCGTCCTTGCCCTTCATCGGGATGGGTTCGATCCGGCGGTGGTTCTCCTGGAGCGATGCCTTTTGGAAATGGCCGGCGATTTTTTGTACGCGGTTGACAATCAAAAACCGAAGGGCGATGGCCGTGCTGAAAAAGAACAAACAGAGTCCGATGCCGACAACCGAAAAAGTGCTGCTGGATTCAGACCAAAGTCCTTCTGAAATCTTGGAAAGGGGAATGGCGACCGTATCCAGTCCGATGATTTCACCGAGGGGCCGGTGGAATCCGGCCTGATCGCCATATTGCGCGATCAATGACGCCGGGGCGTCTTTGGGGTCACCATGGCAGCGCAAGCAGGAGGCGGTCATGCGGCGGGCACCGAATTTGCCCATATATTTTTTGCCGTTGATGGTGATGATGCCTTCCCAAACCTTTTGGTGGGGGTTCTCGTTCAGGTATTGGATGATTTTGAGCTCTTCGGGGCCGGCCTGGTTGGCAGGATTGCGCGGGTTGTCCGATGAGAATTTGAGGATGTATCCCGGAAATTCATCGCGGACATCGTCGAAAATCGAACGTGCGATATAGGATGTCGACATGGTCGCAGGAATAAATTCGTCCTCTCCCACCCGTTGGGACATCTGGGGGCGAATCGTATTGGCCGCGTATTTTCGGATGGACAAATCGAACTGGAGCGCCATGGATGCCTGGCGTTCCACCACATGCCGGAAATGGGCATCGACCACCGAATGGTTATGGTACCAGAGAAAACCCAATAAAAGCGCGGTCGAAGTTATCAACCATAATAATAATTTTGTGGTAATACGGTCCATTATGCGCCGTTTCATCGCACGGTGATGTGCGGGCGATGCCTTCTTTCCAAAAAGAGATAAAGGGGGGCGGTTCGTATTGATCTAAAACCGCCACCTCTGGTGATGGACCCGGAGAGGTTCGACCGGTCCGGGGTGTTTTTATGGGCGCATTTCTTCACTTTCCCCGGCCTGTTTCCCCATGGCACCCCCAAGGGGCATGCCGGGGACATAAGGTTCGCGTATAGGGGGACGCCTGATTTTTTATCGGACGTTTTTGCTTATTCCTTTAATCAATCCAGGATGGTTTGCGCATAGGGGTGTTCTTTGAAAGAGAGGCGATCCTATAGGAAATCAATCGTCCCGAGGTGCGGGTGCCTCAAGGTGGGCCGCATCCCCCCAGGTTTTGATGATCCAGCGGGTGGAGCCGTAGAACATACCGTACTGGATGATGCTGAGGCTGGCATTGGCCGGCAGAACGGAACGGGGGCGGTCCAGGTCGAGGCCGGTCACGTAGCGGAAGATGTTTTCCAGAACACCGCCGTGGGCCACGAGGACGGCCGTGGTTCCGGGCGCTTCCTGGGGCCATTCTTCAATGACGGCCCGGTTTTTTTCATAGTGTTGACGATGGGATTCACCCCCGGGGATTACAAAATCGGGATCTTCGGTAATCAACTGGCGGTAGACCTCGGGGTAATCCGCTTGGATTTCTTTGGCGTTCAGCCCTTCGAGAACACCATAGTGCCGTTCGCGAAGACGCGCCTCCCATTGGATGGTATGGTCCGTATAACCGGCGATAATGTCCGCCGTTTCACGGGCACGCCCCAAATCGCTGCTGATCAGCTTGTCGATGGCCATGCGCTGCAGGCGCCGCCCCACGGCGTGGGCCTGGGACCGCCCGAGAGCGGTAAGCGGACTGTCGCCGTGCCCCTGAAAGCGCATTTCATGATTCCAGACGGTCTCGCCATGGCGGATGATGATCAGGGTGACCTGGGACTGCATGTGGGCTGACAAAAGCGCCTCCTTTGTCCGGGTGCGGCAATTCACCAAAAAAAGCGGGGGCGGTTCGCACCGCCACCCGCTTTGCGGATCCTTTTTTCCCGATGGTTACCTTTAGTGGTTATCCTCTTCAACGGCCGGGGCAGGATTCTCGGACGCTTCCTGGAGTTTTTGAGCCTCGGCCTCCAAAGCCGCCTGTTCGGCCGCTGCCCTTTCCGCTTCAGCCTTGGCCTGTTCGCGATCCGCCAAAATGGCTTCGGCTTCTTCGATTTTACGCTGGACCATTTCGGCTTCCGCGGCACTCAGGTTATATTGGGCGGCCTCCTTGAGGAATCCGATGGCAGCCGTTGCACTTTCGATGGTTCCGCGGTTGAGGGCGGCTTGGGCTTTGTGAACCAGGGTCTGCATGCGGATACCCATCATGCGGGCGCGGGCCGCATCGCGCAACTCACGATCAGGAGCATAGGCGATCGCTTTTTCCAGGTTGGCGGTCAAACCGGCCGTATCGGGCACACCCGGCACCTCCAGGATCGCATCGGCTTTTTCGATATAATACTGGTACATCAGACGGTAGGCATCCTGCCAGCCATAGACGTCTTTCTGCTCGGCGGGCATCTGGATGCCCGGCATGATCATCAGGCGGGTCTTCCCCATGGGGGTAAACGTGCCGCGCCAGATTTCCACGGCGCCGTCTTTTTCTGCGATATAATATTTCTTGGTGTTGGTATAGCTGGAAAAAACCAGCAACAGGATGATGGCACAGAAGCCGACAACCCCAATCTTGATGGGGTTGAAGCCACTCCCCATGCCGGCATCCGCTTCCGTTGGTGGCGGTGGCATTTGCTCGGCGGCTTTCTGCTTGGCTTCGGCTTCAGCTTTGCGTTTGGCCTCTTCCTCGGCCTTGCGCTTGGCTTCCTCTTCGGCTTTACGCTTGGCCTCTTCCTCGGCTTTGCGCTTGGCTTCCTCTTCGGCTTTACGCTTGGCTTCCTCTTCGGCATTACGCTTGGCCTCTTCCTCGGCCTTGCGCCTGGCTTCCTCTTCGGCTTTACGCCTGGCCTCTTCCTCGGCTTTGCGCTTGGCTTCCTCTTCGGCTTTACGCCTGGCTTCTTCCTCGGCTTTACGCCTGGCTTCTTCCTCGGCCTTGCGCTTGGCTTCCTCTTCGGCTTTGCGTTTGGCTTCTTCCTCAGCCTTGCGCTTGGCTTCCGCTTCAGCCTTGGCCGCAAGTTCGGCCGCGTATTTTTCGCCGGCCGCCTTTATTTCGGCCCAGTCAAATTTGCGTCGCAGGTATTCTTTGGCTTGCTTGGCCTCCGCATCGCCCATGCCGGCGAAAAAAGACGGGGCTTCATAATCGGAGGCTTTGCGTGTTACCACGGGTGCCTTATAAAGGTCGGTCACCGGGTAAGTTTCAATTTTTTTCCAGAGCAATTCTTTGCGGGTCAGTTTCTTGGCAACCGGTTTCTTTTTGGCCGGTGCCTTTTTCGCCGTCTTCTTGGCTTTGGCGGGGGCCGTTTTCTTGGCTGTGGCGGCTTTTGATGTTGTGGCCGTTTTTTTGGCCGGAGTTTTCTTGGCGGTGGCCTTTTTCGTCTTGGCCGCAGTCGTTTTTTTGGCCGCCGCGGCTTTTTTGGCCGCGGTTTTCTTGCTGCTGGTCTTTTTCGCAGCCGTTTTCTTTTTAGCCGGCTTCTCTTTGTCCGCTTTAGCCGCCGCTTTTTTCTTGGAAGTGGATTCGAGTAAGCTGTCTTTTCCCATAGAAACCCCTCTTAATGATTGTTGATGCCGCCGTGAGAAAACGAGTTCAGCGTTGTTTCAACGATCGCGGTTGCGTATGCCGAGGGTGGTTCTCAGGATCGATTCTGTCTCATCCCCGACGCGCTTGGCATGCGTCCACCTGCACAGAGGCATGCGGCCACCAACCCCGCTTTGATTTTGACGCAATATTGCAGGTCCATCCGTGATGCAGCCAGAAAAAGGAAGGCTTATTAAACTATGTTCCATACAAGATTTGATCCTGAATTGGCAATGATTAATTTGCCGGGAAAGGCAAAATCCGCTAAGGTCACAGCGCTGTTCGGATGAAACCCGCCGTCTTTGCAGGGGAAAGGCTTCAATGGGAATTAATCAAATAATATCGGATAAATATGACCAATTAAAACGTCAATTGGAAGCATTGCCTGCCCTGGCGGTGGCCTTTTCCGGAGGGGTGGACAGTTCCCTTCTGCTGGCCGCCGCCGTTGACGTGCTTGGCCGTCGGGTCGTGGCCCTGACGGCGGATTCCGCCCTGCACCCGGCCCGGGAGATCCAAGTGGCCGTGGCAATTGCCGGCCGCCTGAACGTCCGCCACCGCATCATTCGAACGGACGAAATGGACGATCCCGATTTCCGGGCCAATACCCCCGATCGCTGTTACATTTGCAAAAAGATGATCTTTGGCCGCCTCGTGTCCGAAGCCGCCGCGATGGGGATCGATCGCATGGCCCACGGCGTCAACATGGATGATTTCGACGACTACCGGCCCGGATTGCTTGCCGCCTCTGAAATGGAAATCCTTGCCCCTCTGGCGGATGCCCGGCTGGCCAAGGCTGAAATACGCCTGTTGGCCAGGGAGCGGGGGCTGCCGAACTGGGACCGGCCGGCCATGGCCTGTCTGGCGTCGCGCATCCCCTATGGCACAGAACTCAGCCCGTCGCTGCTGGCCCGGGTGGAAGCGGCCGAGAATCTTATGGCAGACATTGGTTTCCAGGGAGGGCGTGTCCGATGCCATGGGGACGTGGCCCGCATCGAGCTGGCCAACCGTGACGATATGGCGCGGGCTGTTTCCGATCGCCATCGGCGCCGCCTGGTTGACGGTCTGCAATCCATCGGTTTCCGCTATGTGACCCTCGATTTGGAGGGCTATCGCCAGGGGAGCCTGAACGCCGCCTTGTCTGACGACCCCTCCGGAAGATGATGCGCGCCATCGCGTCCAATTTTTTCAGAAGGGCCAAATCCGGGGAATCAGGACAGCGCCTCCGGCGAGGACTAGGAGGTTGAGCGGCAGGCCCAGCTTGAGGTAGTCCGCAAATCGATAGTTGCCCGGACCGTAGACCATGAGGTTGGTCTGGTAGCCGATGGGCGAGGCAAAACAGGCGCTGGCCCCGAAGCACACGGCAATCACAAACGGGCGCGGATCGACCCCCAGCGACAGGGCCGTGGAAACCGCCACCGGCAACAGCAGGACTGCCGTGGCATTGTTGCTGAGCAGTTGGGTGCCGATACTGGTCAGGAGCAGGAAACCCGCCAGGACGATGGCGGGCCCGGCACCACTGAAAAGCTGTAGGAAGGCGTGGGCATAAAAATCCGTGGCCCCGGTTTCCTGCATGGCCTGCCCCAGGGCGATGGTACCGACGATCAGCAGCAAAACGTCCGCCCGCAGTTCGCGATAAGCGGTCCTCAGTTCCAGGCACCCCGTCAGAATCATCAAAAGCACCCCGGCCATGGCCGCCACCATGATGGAAAGCAGGCCCGTGGCGGCGGCGGTCACCACACCGCCGAAAATCATCAGGGCCCGGCCGGCCAGGCGTTTGTGAATAATTTCGTGATGGACATCTTCGATGACGATGAAGTTGCCCTCGCTGCGGAGGCGTTCCAGTTGAGTCACCGGTGCGCGTACCAGGAGGATGTCGCCCACCCGCAAGCGGCGATTGCGGATTTTCAGGTTGGCATAGTGATGGCCGCGACGTTTCATGGCCAGAATCTGGATGGTCTCGTCGTCGAATAAACGTGTGTCCGGCACCCTGGCTCCCAGCAGACCGGACTGGGGGGGCATGATGAGTTCCACGATGAGATATTCCGGTTCATTGCCCGTATCGGTCCAATCGGCCTCTTCGTGGGGCAATGCCACAATCCCTTCCGCCAGGATTGCCACCAGATCGGTGGCTGATATTTTTACGAGGAGGAGGTCATCGGTTCTGAATTGCAGCCAGCTTTCGTCCGGGTAATGGATCGTAGCCTGCCGCACCACCTCGATGATCTCCAGGGTTTCATATGGAGCGGTCAGGGCATCCGGCGGTCTGCCGACCAGGGGGCTTCCGTTTGGAACGAGAAGTTCCGCCAGGTAGGTCCGGGTTTCCCCGTTATCCATGTGGCATGTGGCGGCGGCGTGCGCGGGCATGAAGCGGGTGGATGTCAGGGTCAGGAAGATAATTCCGACAACGGCTATCGGCAGCCCCACCCAGGCCAGTTCGAACATCCCGATGGGCGCATAGCCGGCCTGGACACTGAGATCGCTGACGATAATGTTGGTGGAGGTTCCCACCAGTGTGCAGGTGCCCGCCAGGATGGAGGCATAGGAGACCGGGATTAAAAATTTGGAAGGGCTCAGCCCGTATTCGCAGCTGAGCGCCATCATGATGGGGATAAAAAGCACCACCACCGGTGTGTTGTTGATGAAGGCCGACGCGGCCGCTACGATCACCAGGCTCATGAAAAGGGCCAGGCGGTGGTTGCCCCGGGACAGGGCGATGACCCGTTGGCCGATAAAGCCCACGGCGCCGGTGCGGATCATGCCCCGGCTCATGAGGAACATGGCCCCCACCGTAATGACGGCCGGGCTGGCGAATCCGGCCACAGCCTCGTGGGGCTCCAGGATGCCCGTGACGGTCAGGACCACCATGATGCCTACGGCCACCAGATCCACCGGGACTTTGTCCGTGATCAGGAGTACCAGGGTGATCAGCAGGATTGCCGTTACCAGCCAGATTGCCATGGGGCTGCCTCCAGAACGATAATTTTCGAAAATACAGCGATTGCGTGTTCTTCCGGCGGAGTTCCTAACCGCCAATCGCCACAGCAGGCCTGGCGACCAAGGTCCGGCCATGGGAAAGCGGTTGGGGGATATGATCGTCCATAATGACCATCCAAGCGGCAATCGGCAAGCGAATTTATTGCGCAGAAAAATGTTATGCAATTTTCGGGTTAAGCCGCCCGATGGGGGGGTGTCGATGCCGGCAAGGCATTATGGTATAGTCCCTGTTCCGGCAGGGCGGTTCCCGTCGGGGAATGTGTTGGGAGATCACAGGATACAGGAGCAATCATGGACGCCATCGCACTGACCCAAAAGCTGGTGCAATTTGAAACCATCAATCCGCCGGGCAATGAAGCGGCCTGTGCCCGCTTTCTGGACAGCCTCCTGCGCAAGTCCGGGTTCGATGTGACCGCTTTCAGCTTCGACGCGGGCCGTACGAGTCTGATTGCCCGGGGGAAGGGGGCTTCGGAGCGCGCGCCGATCTGCCTGTCCGGCCACCTGGACACCGTCCCCTTGGGGGAAGTCCCCTGGACGTATGATCCCCTGGCCGGGACCATTGCCGGCGACCGCCTTTACGGCCGCGGTGCCAGCGACATGAAAAGCGGCGTGGCCGCCATGGTGGCGGCGGCATGTGATCTGGGCCCGCACCCAGACCTGTGTCTGGTGCTGACGGCCGGCGAAGAGAACGGCTGCGAGGGGGCCCGGTTTTTGGCGGACCGCGGTGTGTTGCCCGAACCCATGGGGGCCCTGATCGTGGGTGAGCCCACGGCCAACGTACCCCTGGTGGGCCACAAGGGCGTATTGTGGCTCGAAATCGCATTGTCCGGTCGTGCCGCCCACGGATCCGCTCCGGAACTGGGCGACAATGCCGTCTACAAGGCCGCCCGCCTGATTCATAAACTGGAGCGCTTCCGGTTCGATGCCGAACCCCATCCCGTGCTGGGGGCGCCAACCCTCAATGTGGGCACCATAAGGGGAGGGGCGAATATCAATTCCGTCCCGGACCGGGCTGTGGTCGGTGTTGACATCCGCACCGTACCCGGCATGTCCCACCCGGCCGTCAAGGCGGCCGTGGCCGGGTGCTGCCGGGAAGCCCCTGAAATCAGGATCCTGACCGACATGGCCAGTGTGGCCACCGAGCCTGACGATGCCTGGATACGGACGGTTTTCGACGTGGTGGCCGACCAGACCGGTCAACGGGCCGACCCCCGGGGGGCGGCCTATTTCACGGATGCGGCGGCCCTGCGGAGCGGGGGCCATCCCCCGCCGACCGTTATTCTCGGCCCGGGGGAACCCGCCCAGGCCCACCAGACCGATGAATTCGTCGAATTGTCCCGGATCAGCGCGGCGGTGGCCATTTATACCCGTCTCATCCAATTGTGGTGCGGCGGGCCCTCGCCCGGGGTTGCCCCGGGCGCCTGATGGGTATATGGAATCGATAAAGAGTGACGATTCGTTCAAGCCTGAAGAGGAGGAAAACCAAATGGGTAAAGGCGATCGACGCAGCAGGCGCGGTAAGATCTGGCGCGGCACAACCGGCAAGAAACGTCCCCGGAAACCCAAAAAAACCAAGAAATAGGGGCTGTCCGGCCAGTGCGGCGGATGCTTCTCATTTTCGCTGTCGGCTCTCCGCCTTTTTCGTTTGACGGGAAGCGCCCATGACGCCTCGATTACAAATTGAAACGCCGGCTGTGGTCGTCGACAGGCCAACCCTCGACGCCAACATCCGGCAGATGCAGGCGCGTGCCCGAACGCACGGGATCAGGCTGAGACCCCATATCAAAACCCACAAGTGCCTGGCCATCGCCCGGTTGCAGATGGCGGCCGGGGCCTGCGGCATCACGGCGGCCAAGGTGGATGAAGCCTTGCCGTTTATCCGCGACGGCATTGCTTCGCTGACCCTGGCGCAACCCCAGATGATCGCAACCAAACTGGATCGCATTATGGCGGCGGCCAAAGCGCACCATTGCGATTTGCGGTTGATCGTGGACAGTCAGGCCGGACTCGATCTCCTGGCTGCCCGGGCCGCCGAACTTGGTTTCGCGCCGGGGGTCTCCATCAAAATCGATGTGGGTCTGCACCGCTGCGGCCTGCGGCCCGATGATCCGGCGATTGTGGCCCTGGCCCAGGCGATCCATCGTCATCCGGCCCTGTGCTTTGTCGGTGTGCTGTCCCATGCCGGCCATGCTTATGGCGCCGCGAATGGCCGGAAAGTTGCGGCCATCGCCGAAGCGGAGCGGCGCACCATGCTGGCCGTGGCCCAGCGCCTGGAGGAAGCCGGCGTGCCGGTTCCGGAAATCTCTGTCGGGGCGACGCCTACCGTGCTGGCCGCCGACCGGTTTGACGGCATCACCGAAATTCGGCCGGGCAATTATGTGTTCATGGACCAGACCCCCTGGCGTCTTGGATTGGTATCGCGCTCCCAAATCGCCCTGACGGTTTTGACCACGGTGATCAGCCGGAATGCGGATTACCTGATCGCCGATGCCGGATCCAAAACCTTCAGTTCGGATCGAGGGGCCCACGGCTCAGAAGGGGTTGCCGGATTTGGCACGGGCTGGCCACTGGAATCCTTCGGCGCGGCGTCCCCGGCCCTGTCCCTGGTGCGGTTGTCGGAAGAACACGGATTCTTTGCCCGGGGCGATCGCGATATCCCTCTGGGCACTTGCCTGCGGGTCGTTCCGAACCACGCCTGCCCGGTGGTCAATCTTGCCCGGACTTTGGTGATCCTGGACCGGGAAACCGTTTGTGAATGGCCGGTGGAAGCCCGTGCATGCGTGCGCTGAGCCGATCCGGCAGAAGGAAGCTCATGGACAATAATGCGTATCAAACGTCCCCACGGGATGACGCTGCGGCGCCGGCACGCCCATCCGCCACACTCGTCCTGCTGAGGGAGGGTAGGAATGATCTGGAGGTGCTGCTGCTGCGGCGGGGGAAGCAGCTCTCCGCCTTTGCGGGCGCCTGGGTGTTTCCCGGCGGTGTCATGGACCCGGACGACCGCCGGGATCGTGATGGGCTTTCGATGCAGGCGGCCGCGCGGTTTACGGCCGTTCGGGAGTTGAAAGAGGAAACCGGGCTGGACACCGACCCCGCCGCCCTTGTACCGCTGTCGCGCTGGACGGCGCCCGTGATCATGCCCAAACGGTTCGACACCTGGTTTTTCCTGGCCCGGGCGTCGGCGTCACCGGTGCGGGTCGATCAGGGGGAAATCCACGACCATCGCTGGATGCCCCCCGGCGAAGCCCTGGAACGCCATCGGGACGGCCGCATGTCTTTTTTTCCGCCGACCTGGGTCACCCTGTTTCATTTGCGTGCCTTTCACGGCTGCGATGCGGCCTTTGCGGCGGCCGCCGCCCGGTCGCCCTTTCACTATGCCCCCCGGGTCGTGCGGGAGGGCGCGGATATGTGTTTTCTCTACGGCGGTGACACAGCCTACGACCACGGCCGTATCGACCAGCCGGGACCGCGGCATCGTCTGTGGGTGCGGGACAGCGGGTGGCGTTACGAGCGAACCGGGGCGGGGGAGCCGGCTTCCGCTCCTTGTGCCGTGTAATGCTATTCGAATTATGGGCCGCCAGCCCTTGACACCCCGGCCGGTTTGGACGACAAGGGGCGGCATGCCACTGGCGGCAGACCTGTTTGACAGGGGCCGCCGCCGCAGGGAAGCATCATCGCCAAAGACTTGGCGAAGAACCATACCATAAGGGGAGAATACGGCCATGATCGTCGTGACGGGAGGCGCCGGGTTTATCGGCAGTGCGTTGGTCTGGGAACTCAACCGGCGCGGTGAGGAGGATATCCTTGTCGTCGACCATTTGGGTGAAACGGACAAATGGAAAAATCTGGTGGGATTGCGGTTCAACGATTATCTGGATAAATCCGTGTTCATCGATCGGCTCACCCGGGATCATTTCGGCGATCGCCTGCGGGCCATTCTGCATCTGGGCGCCTGTTCCGCCACCACGGAAAAGGATGCCGATTATCTGATGGAGAATAACTACCGCTACACGGCGCGTATTGCGGCCTGGCGAGAAACCCGGCCCCGTTGCCGCCTGATCTATGCCTCCAGTGCCGCCACCTACGGTGACGGTGACCAGGGCTACGCAGACGATGAAGCGGCTTTGCCGAACCTGCGGCCCCTCAACATGTACGGCTATTCCAAACATATGTTCGATCTGCTGGCCTTGCGCAAAGGGTGGTTGAAGGACATCGTCGGGCTGAAATACTTCAATGTTTTCGGCCCCAACGAATACCACAAAGGCGACATGCGCAGTGTGATCAACAAGGCCTATCCCCAGGTGCGTGACGCGGGGCGGATTCGCCTGTTTAAATCCCATCACCCGGATTATGCCGACGGCGAGCAACTCCGTGATTTCATCTATGTCAAAGATGCGATCGCCATGACCCTGTTCTTCCTGGACCATCCCGACATCGGCGGGATCTACAACATCGGCACCGGCCGGACCCAGTCCTGGAACGATGTGGCCGCCGCCCTGTTCAAAGCGGCCGACCGGCCGCTTCATATCGATTACATTCCCATGCCGGAGCACCTGCGGGGAAAGTACCAGTATTACACCTGTGCCGATCTGACCAAATTGCAGGCGGCCGGGTGGTCCCAGCCCTGTCGATCCCTGGAAGATGCGGTGGATGATTATGTCCGCCGGTATCTCGCGATGGATGCCCATTTGTCCCTGGCATGACGGCGGACCTGCCGGCATGACATTCTTACCCTGTCCGGCAAAGGAAAGGACGGTTCCGGTGTGAATACGACGGCGGTCTTCCTGGTACTGATATCGGCCGCCATGCACGCCGTTCGGAATTATCTGACCAAGACGGCGCAAGACAAACAGGCTTTCGTGTGGTGGTATGAATTGCTGGGGCTGGCCTTTTTCGCGCCCCTTTTCGCTTATGGTCTCTGGCAGCAGGCGTTTACCCTGCAGCATCTCTGGCCCATCGCCATTCTTTCCGGCCTGCTTCACTTTCTTTACTGGTTGTGGCTGTCGCATGCCCTGCAAACCGGCGATTTGTCGCACGTCTATCCCATTTCCCGATCGGCGCCGGCCCTGGTATTCTTGATTGCGGTGGTTTTCATGGAGGAGGATGTCAGCTGGCCGGGAGCGGTCGGTATCCTTCTCGCAGGGCTGGGGGTTTACAGCATCAGCCTGGATCGGCTAACGCTTGGGGCCCTGGCCCGACCGTTGCGGAATTTGCGAAGGGATACCGCCACCCGCTATGCCTTCTTGACCCTGATCGCCGTGACCGGTTATTCCATCGTGGACAAACAGGCCGTAGCGCGGTTTCACCCGATCGCCTTCGCCTTTATTTATCCCTGGTTCAGCCTGGGGCTGTTGTCGGGCTACATGGCGCTGGCCAAGAAGGGGCGTGCCCTGCGCCGTGAGTGGCGGACGAACCGTGTTGCCATTTTGGTTTGCGGGGTGTTGGGTATTTTTGGATATTTTTTGATTCTGACGGCCTTTTCCCTCGAACGCATCAGTTATGTGGTCGGACTGCGCCAGATCAGCATTGTCTTTTCGGTGCTCATGGGGGTGATGCTTCTCAAGGAACGCCAGGGCCGGCAGCGGATGCTATCCTCCATCATGATCTTCATCGGGGTGTTTCTGATTGCCCAGGGCGGTTGAAGGCAGGGCGGAAAGCGCGATCGGGGGCGATGGGCGCATGGTGAACGGCATCGCAACGCGTGGGACGATTTAGCATAAGGCGCCGACACGGTCGTGTGACATCCCTTCGATCCGGATCGCGCCCCCCCCCATTAGGACAATCAGATCATTTCGGGCTAAGCGTCAACAAGGAAGGAGACAGCATGTTTGACCAGGTCATGGCTGCACGACGGTGTCTGGAGGGGCAGGCCCATCGGACACCGGTGATGACTTCCGCAACCCTCGACCAGCGGGTTGGCGCGAGGGTGTTCTGCAAATGTGAAAACTTTCAGCGCATCGGGGCCTTTAAGTTCCGGGGGGCCTTCAACGCCGTGGCCGGCCTGCCCGAGGCCCGGCGTAAAAAAGGCCTGATTACCTTTTCTTCCGGAAATCACGCCCAGGCCGTGGCCCTGGTGGGACGTCTCATGGGGGTGCCCGTCACGGTGGTCATGCCCGAGGACGCACCGGCCACCAAGCGGGAGGCCACGAAAGGGTACGGGGCCGAAGTGATCCTCTACGATCCGGGCAAGGCCTCCCGGGATGATCTGGCCCGCGGGCTGCAGGAAGAACGGGGGGGGGCCCTGATCCCCCCCTATGACCACCCGGACATCATTGCCGGCCAGGGGACGGCGACGCTGGAACTGTACGATCAGGCGGGGCCCCTGGACATGCTGCTGGTGCCCTGTGGCGGGGGCGGACTGTTGAGCGGTTCGGCGGTGGCGGCGCAAGGTGTCATGCCGGGTTGCCGGGTGATCGGCATCGAGCCGGAACTGGCCGACGATGCCACGCGCTCCTTCCGGACCGGTATTCTTCATCGGGTCGACAATCCCCGCACGATTGCCGATGGTACCCGGACACCCTCCCTGGGCGAATACACCTTTCCCCTGGTCCGCGATTACGTCAGCGACATGCAGACCGTATCCGAAGCGGCCATCATGGCGGCGGTCCGGTTTCTTTTTTACCGCATGAAACTGGTAGTCGAACCTTCGGGCGCGCTGGGGGTGGCGGCTTTGCTGAGCAAGGCGGTGCCGCCGGAAGGCCGTGTCGGCGTCATATTGAGCGGGGGCAACATCGACCGCCCCACCATGACCCGCATCCTCAACGCGGCAACGGGCGACGCCTGAGAAGAAAGACCGTCCATATCCGGCGGTTGCATTGGCCACTAAATGGGGTTAGGTTGGTGGCGTTGTGTTGGCAACCCTTTATCAACCATGCGCCGCTGGTTGAGCGGCCGTAATGACGATTTTACAGGTCCCGATCGATCCATCCATGCAGCTTGAGTGCCAGAATATCAGCTTTCGTTATCCCGGGGCGGACACGGACGTCTTCGATGACCTGACCTTCCAAATGTCCGGGCCGGGATTCAACGCTCTCTTCGGGCCGTCAGGAGTCGGCAAAACTTCCATTGCCCGCATGCTGACCGGCGACCTGGATAACTTCTCCGGTCATTTGCGGGCCCGCAGGATCGATCGGATTCTCTATTCCTACAATCTCGAACGGCTTCCCGGCTGGTCGGCCATCGGTAAACACCTCGAGCGCATTTCCACAACGGACCAGCAGGCGAAAAAAGAACAATTGGTCGATCTGTTCGGCATGACCCCTTTTCTGGGATCCCGTTTTTCGCAGCTTTCCCTGGGCCAGAAGAATCGCATCAACCTGATCCGCTATCTTTTGCAGGATTTCCACATGCTGGTCATGGACGAGAGTCTGGCCAACGTGGATGAACTGACCCGTGAAAAAATCATCCTCCACATGAAAGCGCTTTTTCCCGACAAATTCTTCGTCTACATTTCCCACAATATTATCGAAGTGTCCAAGTTCTGCCGGGAAATCCTGGTGCTGGCGGGCCCTGGTCATAGACGCCCGGCCACCATCGTGCGCGGCCAGGATCAGCACCTTGGACAGCCACTGGAGAAGCAGCATCTCGAAACCACCATGCTGGAGATCATGAATGCTGCTTAGACGGGTCTACCAGTTTCTCATTATATACGCACTGGGCCTGTCTCTGCTGCTTGTCATCAAATATGGGCTGAATCTGTCCAATTATGTCATCCCCGGTCCGCTGGAGATTTGGGACACCTGCCGGGAGGTAACCCGCCGCTACTTGTCCGATGTCATGGATACCATGTCGGTGGCCATCATCGGGCAGGTCCTGTCGATCTGTATGGCCGGTTTTATCGGTATTGTCGGCCGCCAGACCTCCTGGCTGGGATCCTTTGTCAAGGTGGCCGCTTATAATGTTCAGGCCTACCCCATTGTGGCACTGGCCCCCATTATTTTTATCCTGCTGGGCGACGGATTCATTTCCCGATTGCTGATCGCCGCCATGATTTGTTATTTCCCGCTGCTGCTTTCCGTCCTGGGCATCATGTCCGAACCGGTGCGCGATATCGAGCATTTCTATCGCATGACCGGGCGGATGCGCTGGCAATTGGAAGTCAAGATCCGCGCGTTTGAGAATATCGGCAAATTGACCACCGTGATCGCCGGCAGTGCCACCCTGGCCATGGCCGGAACGATCGTGGCGGAGTTTATCGCGGCCAATGCCGGCATCGGCTACAGCATACGGATTGCCCTGTACCAGAGCGATCTGGGGAAAATCCTGGTGGCGTTGTTTTTGATCGGCATATCGCTGTCCGTCTACCAGGGGCTTCTCGAATGGCTGGGGCTGGCCGTCCGCAAAACATGGGAAAATAAATGAAATCCATAACACCTTGAATTGAAATGGGCCGGAAGGAGGATCATATGCGTCACGATCGCGTGATGACGACGGTGTGGGGTATCGTCGTAAGCCTGCTGATTGTTGCGGCCAATGCCCCCGGGGTGATGGGCGCCGAAAAACTCGACTATCGTCTGAAATGGCTTTTCAACACCAGCGTGGTGGGGGATCTCTACGCCGATGTGCGGGGCGATTTCGCGGCCGCCGGCCTGGATGTTACCGTCAAGGCCGGCGGGCCCGAGCGGGATGCCATCAAGGAACTCGAGCTGGGGCAGGCCCAGTTCGGCGTCGCATCCGCCGACCAGGTGATTCGTGCCATGGCCAAAGGTGCCCCGGTGGTGGTGATTGCGCAACTGTTCCAGGTCAACCCGCTGCAATGGATCTATCGCCAGGCCGATCCCCCCATCGAAGGGCTGGCGGATCTGCGGGGCCGCACCATCGGCATCACCTATGGCGGGAATGACGAAACCATCATGCGCACCCTGCTGGCCAAAGCCGGTTTGACCGAAAAAGAGGTCCGCCTTTTCAGCGTGCGATACGACTACACACCGTTCTATCAGAAAAAAGTGGACATCTGGCCCGTGTATCGCAATACCCAGGGCATCGTCATCGGCCAGAAGATGACCGCCAACGGGGATCCGGTGCGATTTTTCATTCCGTCGCGATTCGGTGTTCAGTTTGTGGCCAACTCCGTGGTGACCTCCCGCCAGATGGTCCAGGAAAGGCCGGACACGGTCAAGCGATTCATCACAGCCCTGCTCAAGGGCTGGGAAGCGGCCCTCGATCCGGCCAAGAGTGACCTGGTTGTCCAGATGCTGCAGGAATTCGACAAGGATACGCCGCGCCAGCTGCTGGCCGAGCAGTTGGCGATCACGCGCCGTTTGGTCAAGCCGCAGCCGGGTGTGGCGATTGGCACCATCGATGCCGATGCCTGGGCCCAGACCGAGCAGATCATGTACGACCAGAAACAGATCGTTAAACGGGTGAATGTCCAAACCGTTCTGATGCCGGGATTGGCCTTTGAATAGGTGACCATACGGGGGGGATACGGCCATTTTTCTGGACCGCCCCCATTCCTGAAAAAACCGGGACGTTAACCCGCAGCACAGGAAGGACGCATGACACACGCCTTTTGGGACTGGTGGCAGCATCTGCCCCGCAGCATCGATCCGAATCTTTTTTCCATCGGCTCTTTTCAACTCCGTTACTACGGGTTGATGTATATCGTTGCCTTTGCGCTCACCTACATCCTTCTGGTCTACCGGGCGCGCAACGACGGATTCGATGACTATACCCCCGAACGCATCCAGGACCTGATGGTCTGGTTTATCGTCGGAACGATTTTGGGGGGGCGCCTGGGCTACGTGATTTTTTACGATCTGGCCTATTTTGCCGCCCATCCCCTTAAGATCGTTTTGCCCTTCGAATTTGCCAACGGATTCCGTTTTACCGGCATTTCCGGCATGTCCTATCACGGCGGCGTGATCGGCGTGGTCACGGCCGGCTACTTGTTCAGTCGCCGGCGCAAGGTGTCGTTTGTAAAAATGATCGATTTCGTGGCCCCGGCCGCGCCCTTGGGCTACACCTTCGGGCGCCTGGGCAACTTCATCAACGGGGAGCTCTATGGACGGGCCACCACGGTTTCCTGGGGCATGTTTTTTCCGTTGGATCCCACGGGGCAGCTGCGGCACCCATCCCAGTTGTACGAGGCATTTTTCGAGGGGATTCTTCTCTTCCTGGTGTTGTGGACGGTGCGCAACCAGCCGCGCTGCCGGGGAGGCCTGTTGGGTCTCTATCTCATCGGCTACGGTTTGGTGCGCTTCGGCATTGAATTTTTTCGGGAGCCGGATCCGCACCTCATGTTTGTCCTGGGGCCCTTCACCATGGGGCAGGTGTTGTGCGCCACCATGATATTGGTGGGCGTGGGGGCTTATGTCATCGGGCACCGGATGGCCGCCCGGGCGGCCGCGCAGTGAGGGGGCACCGTGGCCCGGGCCCTATCGCCTTGTGTACGGAGCAGGCGGATATTTGATAAATTGGCGATTTTTTGATAGGCGGTACAGATTCCATTTTTGATCCGATTCCGAACCATTGCGCGATCCGTGCGACGATGGTTTGAAACGAAATGATGCGATTTTGCCAATAAACAGGTTACACCATCAGAAAAAGGAGAGTGAGAAATGGCGACAAGCGAAGCAGAAGGGAAAAAAGCGCTCTGGCTGTCAATCGAGGAGAAGATTTTTCAGCTCGATCCGTCGGCCCTGGCCGGAGGCGATAGTGAAGCCGCCGTGAAGCAGATTGCCGGTGAGTTGGATGATGCGGGGTTTAATGTTTCGCGCCATGGCGGCAATATGGTGAAATTGCGGTTTGCCCTGGACAAAGCCCGCCAGGCCGGCAGCTCCCTGCTGAAGGATTTCAACGCCGCGATTTCGGCCTTTACCCTGGAAGATGTGGACGATCCCTATGCGGCCACGAACCGTCTCCTGGATCAATTGGGTGGAACGTGGCCGGAGCTCCAGGCCTCCGAGCGCAGGCCTGACGTTGTCGCAATTGTCGAGCAGACCAAACTCGATCTGTTGATTGCCAAGGCCAAGGGGCTTTCAGGGGACGAGGGCATCCGCCTCCTCATCGAGGAAGACGTGGATTTCGCCGTGATCGTCAGTGCCCTGGAGATCACCGATGAGAAACTCAATGAGGTGCATGAGCAGATCAAAAAGGAGCGCGCCGAAAGGGTCCGTGTCGCAGGGCTTCTCGAGAAGGTGGCCGATAAGTCCAACGAAGAAAAAGTTCGGTTCCTTTTTGAAAAAGAAGTTGCCGAGGCCTTGATGCTTGAAATGGCCGGTGTTGACCAGGGGGACATCGATGCCGCTAAAAAGGCCATGGAAGAAGAAATCAAGGAAAAGCAACGCCTGGCTGAAGAAGAAGCCGCCCGGAAAAAGGCCGAGGCGGAAGGACCTTCCCTGGACGCTATCCCATCGGACCAGATGCTCTATTACATCGAATCCATCCGTGAAATCATGGAGTTCAGCGATCAGGAGAAAGAAATCCGGGTGATGTGCGAACAGAGCGCCATCCCCAAGGCCCTGGTGGACATCGCCGTATCCGAGCCTGACAAACTGGATGAACTCGAGAAAAATGCGGAGGGATAGGGGGCGCATACCTGATCGCAATTGACCGTGGTCAGGCGGCCTGGTGCCCCAATTGGCGCGTAAAATATAATTCGCAGGGCGAAGAGAACAAGACCAACCTCCAATAAATGGGGGTTGGTCTTGCACGTTTTAGGATCAAATTTCAAGCATCCTTAAATGAAGCTATCTGAGTCCTCCGGCCTTTGCTTCGATAGGGATCAGGCCAGGTCGAAGCGATCGAGGTTCATGACCTTGTTCCACGCCGCTACAAAGTCTTGCACGAACTTCTCTTGGGAATCTTTGCAGGCATAGACTTCCGCAATGGCGCGGAGCTGAGAGTTCGAGCCGAAGACGAGATCCACACGGGTGCCCGTCCATCTGAGTTCACCCGTGGCACGATCATGCCCCTCGAACACGCTTTCGTCCTCCGCGGTCGGCTTCCAGACCGTGCGCATGTCGAGCAGATTCACGAAGAAGTCATTGGTGAGCGCCTCGGGCTGCTGGGTGAAAACGCCGTGCAGGGACTGGCCGTAGTTGGTATTCAGCACACGCATGCCGCCTAAAAGAACCGTCATTTCAGGCACGGTCAGCGTCAGCAGCTGCGCCCGATCCACCAGCAGTTCCTCGGCCGATACGGCGAATTGGGCTTTTTGGTAATTGCGGAACCCGTCGGCCTTCGGTTCGAGCACGGCGAAGGACACCGCGTCGGTTTGCTCATCCGACGCATCCGTACGCCCCGGCGTAAAGGGAACGGTCACGTCGTGACCGGCATTTTTAGCCGCCTGCTCGACCCCGGCACACCCCCCAAGGACGATCATGTCGGCCAGCGATATTTTTTTCCCGCCGGATTGGGCGCTATTGAAATTTTTTTGGATGCCCTCGAGGGTCTCCAGTACCGCTTTCAGCTGGGCCGGCTGGTTGACCTCCCAATCCTTCTGCGGGGCGAGACGGATGCGCGCCCCGTTGGCACCCCCGCGCATGTCGGAACCGCGGAAGGTGGATGCCGACGCCCAGGCGGTTGAAACCAGTTGGCTAACCGACAGGCCCGAGGCCAGGATTTTGCCCTTGAGGTCGGCGACGTCTTTTGCGTTGATCAGCTCGTGATCGACGGCGGGCACCGGGTCCTGCCAGATCAGTTCCTCTGCCGGGACCTCCGGGCCCAGATAGCGTGAACGGGGGCCCATGTCGCGGTGGGTCAGCTTGAACCAGGCCCGGGCGAAGGCATCGGCGAATGCCTCGGGATTCTCCAGGTAGCGACGCGCGATGGGTTCGTAGATTTTGTCGAACTTCAGCGAGAGGTCCGCCGTGGTCATCATGGGGCGGTGTTTTTTCGATGGATCGTGGGCATCCACGACCATGTCTTCATCATCCACATCCTTGGCCAGCCACTGATTGGCGCCGGCCGGACTCTTGACCAGCTCCCAATCGTATTTGAACAGGACCTTCAGATAGCCCATGTCCCATTGGGTCGGGTTCGGCTTCCAGGCGCCCTCGATACCGCTGCTGATGGTATCACCGCCCTTGCCGCTGCCAAAACCGCTCTTCCAGCCGAGCCCCTGCTCCTCGATGCCGGCGGCTTCGGGCTCGGGACCGACATGCGCCGCGTCACCGGCACCGTGGCACTTGCCGAAGGTGTGACCGCCGGCGACAAGCGCGACGGTTTCTTCGTCGTTCATGGCCATGCGCGCGAAGGTCTCGCGGACGTCACGGCCCGAGGCGACCGGATCCGGATTGCCGTCCGGGCCTTCCGGGTTTACATAAATCAGGCCCATCTGCACGGCCGCCAGGGGGTTTTCGAGATCGCGGTCACCCGAGTAACGGCTTTTGGGCTTGTCGCTCGTGGCCAGCCATTCCTCTTCGGAGCCCCAGTAGACGTCTTCTTCCGGTTCCCAGATGTCCGCGCGCCCGCCCCCAAAGCCGAAGGTCTTGAACCCCATGGATTCCAGCGCGCAGTTGCCTGCAAGGATCATGAGATCGGCCCAGGAAATCTTGCGGCCGTATTTCTGTTTGATCGGCCAGAGCAGGCGGCGCGCCTTGTCAAGGTTTACATTGTCGGGCCAGCTGTTGAGGGGCGCAAAGCGCTGGTTGCCCGTGCCTCCCCCGCCGCGGCCGTCGCCCATGCGGTAGGTGCCGGCACTGTGCCACGCCATCCGGATGAAGAGTCCCCCGTAATGACCATAGTCGGCCGGCCACCAGTCCTGCGAATCGGTCATCACCGCATAGAGGTCCTTTTTAATGGCCGCGAGGTCAAGTTTCTTGAATTCCTCGGCATAGTTAAACGCTTCGTCCATGGGATTGCTCTTGTGGGAGTGCTGATGGAGAATCCTGAGGTTCAGCTGGTTCGGCCACCAGTCCCGGTTCGACGTGCCGCCGCCTGCAGCCGGGCTGCCGGTTCTGCCCGTTACCGGGCACTTGCTTTCGTTTGCCATAACGTTGTCTCCTTTCATTGTCCGTAAGGATCGAATGCGCTGTTAAACAGCGTTGCTATGGTGCCTTAGGATCAATTCAGTCTAGCGGGAGTAGCGATTCATCCCGGTGAAACGGCGGACACGAAAGACCGCTGGGAAAACAACGCCGCTCCGTTTTCGAGCACCAATTCCGGGGCTGCGGTCATGACATCCTGATGCACAGCAACCGGGGCACCAAGTCTCAATGGCCCTTCCATTACAGAAATTCAATATTAAATGATAACGACTATCATCCAAAGACAGCAATTTTTTGTCGCCATCTTTGTCAGCCTATAGCGGTACGAACCGATAATCTGCGATTAACAACTGAGGATTTTATACACGTCGCTGATGCGACGTATGGTTTCCTTGCATTCAGGCCTGGCGAGGCCATTTCTTACTTTGGATACAAATGATGTGCAGATGAAGGAAGCTTGTTACCCCTGACGGTAGTTCCATCCCGGAACACCAACGCAAGCGCTTCGCTAAATCACGCAATCAATATAATCCCACTGTGTGCCGTGGCAAGACCCCGACCGGCATGTCTTTTTGGCAATCTTTAAAAAGATTGTGTATCAAATGATAATAATTACTAATTAACAGCGGTTAGATTTGTTGTCAAGATGGATTTCAGTCGAATGGAAAGGGCAACCGCATTGATGAATTGCGGGGCGATTATGATCCGTATTCCCTGATTGGCATGATCGCGTTGGCCGGCGGGAGCCGGTGTCAAAAAATGGCGATGATTTCGGCGGCGGATGGCGCGGCCGATGTGCTGCCGGCTTGCTACGCCCTGGGCGGGTTCCCGACGGGGCTCTCATTCAGCTCTTGCTGCGCGTCACCTTCTGGCCCACCGGGCAGGCCTGGGTGCAGATACCGCAGTTGTGACCGCCGTGAAACTGGCGGAAATGTGTCTTCTTCAAATTGTTCCATGTCGATCTTCATTCCACGCTCAGCGTGGCCGGAGTTCCCCCTTGAAACCGGATTGCGCCAGGGCGGCCAGCACCTGGGTGGCATCGTCGGCATGGCGAAATCCGCCCACCAGAATGGCCGCGGATGCTGTTTCACCGGTTTGCGGCAATCGGTAGGGAAGGAATCCGGAGGCAATGAGCCGGTTTTCCAGCTGTTCGCCGGCCGGGTCGCTGGCATCCGGCTTAACGGCGATGGCATAACCAATGGGGGTCAGGAAGGCTTCCGGGAAGCCGTTTCGGGCGATGTCCGTGCGGTTTTTTTCCGCTTCCTCGGGCGAGGCATAACACCCGATATAAACGCGATACCATACCCCTGTGGACCCCATGGTTCCCCGGCCGATAAATGCGGTATGGCCCTGGGTGGTCAGTTCCACACCCAGTTGAAAGGCGTCTTCTTTCTGTTGATAGGATTTGACCTGGTAGGCATAGGGATAGCGGCCGTCCACGTCAATGGCCTGCCGCTCATCGCCTGTATTGGCTTCGGGCTCGGCAGGCGGGGTGTTCTCCGGCGGAATAACCGTTTCCGGAGCCGCAGGCGCTATGGCCGGTGGCGCGGCGGCAGGCACCGGCGGGAGGGCTGCGCCGGCCGGTATCCGTTGCACATAGGCGCCTTTGAAACGTTCCGGATCGAGTTTTCCAATGGCTTCCTTGGCCGCTGCAACCGAGGGGTAGCCGTTAATGAAAACGCGATGCCATTGGCCCTTGTCCGGGACATCGACGGCATGGCTGAAAGCGCTGTAGCCCTCTTCACGGAGTTGGGCAACGATACGGGCTGCATCGCTGGCCGATTTGACGGAGCGGACCTGGATGGTATAGGCGGCTGCGGCGGGACGATTGACCATTGGCTGCGGCGCCGTGGCCGGGATTTCTGTTTCGACAGGCGTTGGCCGTGCGCCGGCGGTTGCAGCGGTTTCCGGGCGAGACGTTTTTTCGGGCGTCTTCTCCGCCGGCGGCGTAGCGGGCATTTCCGGTGGTTTTTCCGCCGTGGCCGGGGACGGTGCTTCCGGCTCCGGTTTCGGTTGTGTTTCGGCAACTCCTGGGCTGGATGTCGCGTCCGGTACCGGGGCTTCCGCGGTTTCCGGTTCGGATGCAGCCGCATCCGGTCCCGGTTCTGCCTGTGGCTCAGGGGAGGCTTTTACGTCCGGCGCTGCAACGGTTGCCGCCGTTGGTTCGGCTTCGGCTTCGTTTGCAGGAGGCATTGCCACCGTGATGGTGACGGTGGCCAGATTCGATAACCCGACCGCGTTGCGGGCCCGGAAGGTGAACCGGTCCATTCCTGTAAAACCCGGCCGAGGCGTGTACAACAGGTGGGGCAGGGTCCCTTGCAGAGCCCCATGATAGGGCACTGTTTCGATTTCAAAAGTGATCGAGGGATCCGCTTCCGGTTCGGCGGCGAGGTTGATTTCCACCGGGAAGCCGGGGGAAGTCTGGAGAGACTGGTTGTAAGCTTCCGGCAATGATGGGGCGGGTGCCGGATCGCTTTGGGCTGTCAGGATACGCTGGGGCGCTTCATCTGCAGGGGCCGCTAAGCCCGGGGCCACTTCTTTTGCGTCAAATGCCGCAGGGGTTGTTATTTCGGGTGTCAAAACACGTTGATCCAAGGTCTCCAGTGCACCCTGGAGATCGGTGACGGCGCTCACGGAATGAATGGCGATGGGCTCCCGATAAGGGCGCCCCTCTTCATAGAGGTTCATCCGTTTGACATGCATGGCGATTTGATCGGTCTGCCGGGCGGAGGCCAGCAGCGAGATAATGCGGTTTTCGATAGCGATGGCTTCGTCGAAGCGTCCGGATTCGGCATAGGCGGCCGCCAGGGTGTCCAGGAAATTGATGTCGGGGGTGGAACCGACGGCTTTCTCGGCATATGTCACGGCACGACGACCGTCCCGCAGACGTTCATCCGGCGATGTCGCCATAATCCAGGCCATGTTGTTGAAGACTTCAATGTAGTCCGGATTGACTTCCAGGGCTTGGATGTAGTCCCCCATGGCGCCGCCGGGGTCCCCCTGGCGGTCACGGGCATAGCCGCGGTTGTAGAGCGCTTTGGCCGAGCGGGGATTGAGGTGCAGGGCTTCGGTGGCGTCGGCGATGGCCCGGGTATAGTCCTCCTTGCGCGTCCACGCCAGACAGCGGTTGCTGTAGGCATCGACATAACGGGGATTGATGCTGAGCGCTTTGTTGAAATCGGTGATGGCGTCGTCATAGGCACCGGTAAAAAGGCGGGCAAACCCCCGGTTGTTGTACGCTTTGGCCGAACCGGGGTTGATGTCGATGGAACGTGTGCAGTCTTCGATGGCCCCTTCGTAATCTCCGGTATAAATACGGGCGAACCCCCGGTTGTTGAGGGCTTCGAAGTCATTGGGGACGGCCTCGATGGCCATCGTAAATTTATCGACGGCGGCCGGATAGTCTTTGGCTTTGAGGTCCGCCAGCCCCTTTTCGAACCAGTTTTCGGCGGTGACGCTGGTCGTCCAAACCAGGATAAGAGAACCCAGCAGAACCGTCTGCCCCAGCAGGTGCAGCCAACCATGACGTCGGTCTTGTCTCATGCGGCGTGTTTGCATGGCCATCGCTCGTGTGTCCTTTTGAAGATTATTTTTGCTAGAAGCCACCCCCCATAAGAATGCTTAAACGGCGTCTAAGCGTGCGGCATACTTACGATAATACGACAAAAAACAGAAGAACACAATGCGATGGCCCCCGTCGCCGGCCATACCGCCGATGGGCCGCGCCTTTCACGACACCGGTTCCATGCCTTGGGCCAGGTATTTGGCCGCCAGGTCGACATAGACCTGTTTGCCGAAAGCCCACAGCTCCGTGTCTTTGGCGTTGACTTCCCGCACTTCCTGGGCCGGGTTGCCGGCCACGACCATCCCGGCGGCGACGGTCTGGTTGGCCTTCACAACGCTGCCTTCCGCCACGATGGCACCTTCTCCGACCGTGGCCCAGATGCTGAGAATGGCCCCCATGCCGATCACCGCCAGGTCCCCGATAACCTTGCCGTGCAGGATCGCGCCGTGCCCGAGGGTCACCCGCTCGCCGATGCGATGCACATCTCCGGGGGGGCAGTGAATGACCACGCCCTCCTCGACGGCCGTGCCGTTGCCGATTTCAATCCGGCCGTAGTCACCGCGTATGATCGCGCCGTGGCCGATATAGCATTGGTCGCCGATAACGACATCACCGATAACGGTTGCCAGTTCGCTGACATAGGTGCCTTGGCCGACAACGGGTTGCCGACCGTCGAAGCGATAGAGCATGAGACCTCCTTGAAGAAGTTGATGTCAATGGGGTGATTTCCGGTTCAAGTGGCAATAGGGACTCGGGTGAGACATCATTTCTGGTGGTAAGGGTTCGGGACAATGGCATCGCAACCTTCCCCCCCTGATTCCTTGCATCCTTGTGGTTAACCCCGGGCGTGCCGCCGGGATGAAAAGCCTTTACCGGGAAGGACGACGCTAAATCAGGTCCTTGCGTGCATATTTTTCGGCCAGATCCCCGGCCCAGGGCAGTTTGTAGCGGTTATGCTGAAAGGCTTTGATCATGAGGATGATCCACAGAACGAAGGCCAGCAGGGACAGAAGCGGGGCCAGCAGGCCACCAATGAAAGGCACAACCCCCAGGGCGATGCTGGCCAGGGTCAGCGTCCCGAAAACAATGATGGATTGGGTGGCGTGGAACCGGACGTAGTCACTGTCTTTTTCGATGAGATAGAGCACCAGTCCGCTGACCCATCCCAGGATGTAGCACAACAGTCCGGCGATATTTTCGGAAAGTCCTGTCGACGACTTGGGCATGGTGGGCCACTCCTTTGTTACGGTTAGAGGAAAGGGCGACGGTATTTTGGCGCGTTCGCCCCATGCTTACGATGACTTGACCGGGGAACCGGCAGCGGCGCCCGAAAGGCGATGCCGCTCCATCCGCTCCCGGAAACGATGGGCCACCAGGGTATCCATGATACTCTGGGTAATATGATAGGCGATGCCCGGAACCAATGCCATGGGGTAGAGGGCGGCAAAGTGGCCGGCCCATACGATGTAGGAAATGGTCAGGGTTTTCTGGGACGTATGAATGGTAAACGCTGAAGTGGCGGCCCGGTCCAGGCGAATCAGGCGGGACAGACCGAAGTTCAGGGCCAGGATCAGGACGTGCAGAAAGATCATGAAAACGAAAACCCCGATGATGGCGCTGCCGGCCTCGATGATGCGGGCTGTCGAACTGGACACGGCATTGAGAACGATCATCAGCACGATGAGTTGATTGAAAATGGAAAAGATTTTTTTATAGGGCGCAATGGCGTCCTTCAAAAAGGGTCGCAGCACCTGGCCGATAGCCGTGGGCACGAGCACCTTGATGGTCAGACCGGTCAGCATCTGGACCACCGGCAGGGTGATGGGCGCGTCGCCGAAGTGGAGAAACAGGTTGAGCAGAAACGGGATCGTGACGATGGACGCCAAATTGCCCAGAACGCAGATGAAAAGGCTCAGGGGGACATTGCCCAGGGCAATGGCGGTCATCACCGTTCCGGAGGCGATGGTCACCGGCGCCACCCCGATGATCAGGACACCGATGGCCAGGTCCGGGGGGGTGTCGAAGATCATGTTGGCCAGGCAATAGGCAATGACCGGAAAGAGGACCAGGGAGGATATCAGGGCGGCCGAAAGCACCCGGATATTTTTCAGCTGTTCACCGATACTGGCCGTATCCAGGGTCAGCCCGGTGACGAGGAACCCCAAAAAGATGACCCCCGTTAAAATATGATGGGTTTTGACGAAGACCCCCACCGCCGGGAAGGCAAAGGCGATGCTTACCACCACGGCAATACCGACGAAGAACCAGTATTTTTTCAGATAGGCTGCCACAACACGTTCTCCTGCGATTCAATGGAAAATGAGCCAAAGGGTTCCTATATCACACTGAATGAATTTGCCAAGCGGCAGATGGAAGGGAAGGTTAAAAAAGGCTTGGGATGGTTTCGGCAAACGCTCTGGACGACGATTATGCCGGTTTGCGGGCATCGACCACCAGGCGGTGATTCATACAGCCGCGGTCTTCCCGGGAATGAAGGTCGGATCGATCGGTGGTGATCCGGATATCGGCAAAGCCGGCACGGTTTACCAGATCGCTCAATTGCCGGGGTTCGTACAGGCGGATGCCGTAGGTTTCGTCCCGGATGGTGCCCCGGGTTTTGCTGATGACCAGTTCCCGGGCGCAGACCCGGTTTCCCCGGATTTCCCGCTGGCGGCAGACCACCACGTCAGGGCCGATTTCATGCCAGGCGTTGGGCGCCAGATTTTGGCGCACGGCGGCACCATTCATGACGTCCACCAACAGGCGGCCGCCAGGGGCCAGCAGGCGCCGGCTTTCCTGGAGAATGTGCAGGTCCGCGTCCTCATCGGCCAAATAGCCCAGGGAGTTGCCCAGAATCAGGACGATGTCGAAGGCGCCCGATGCCAGGGGGGCGGCCCGGGCATCGCCCTGGATGAAGGCGACGGGCAGGTTTTCCCCGGCGGCGGTTTGATGGCCTTCCGCCAGGAGCACCCGGCTGTAATCCAAAACAATACAGGGGCCGCAGCCCCTTCGCTTCAACTCGAGGGTGTGGCGGCCGTGACCCCCGCAAAGGTCGAGGACCCGATGCTCAGCTTCAACCGGAACCAGGCGGCTGAAGAGATCGATCTCACGGCGGGTGCGGGCATCATCCCGCACGGTGCGGGCATCCGTGACGAGATAGATTTCGTCAAAAAGGGTTTTCCACCAGTCGGGTTCCACGGCTATCGTCATGACGCCTCCAGGTGCGCCCCGAAGCTGAACAGACCATCCGCTGCAAATATGGCGGGACCGCCTTTCCAGGGCTGCATGCGGGCGATGGCCAGCTCCTCGGGTTCGATGGTGATGTAGTCGTCGATTTCGCCGGCCATCCACATGTGTTCCAGTTGCCGGCTGTCGTTCCACATGGCCGTGCCATAGCGTTTCAGGTCATGGATTTGTTCCCGGGTGACGATGCGCGGCCGCAGGGCGATTTTGATGGGGCCCAGCAGATAGGTGAATTTCTCTTTCAGGGCCAGGGCGTGCTGCTGCGCTTCCACTTCGGCCAAATCGGCATAATCGATGCTCATGATGCTGTCGTTGATCCGGTCGACGGCCTCTTTGACGGTCATGTCGGATTGCAGGACGGCCAGGGGCTGCACCCCGCCGCCGCTGCCCACATTGGTGGGCACATCGCCGTAGCGGCACAGAAAGCCGAAGGTGCGGTCCGGCCCCACCAGGCAGCGGAAATCGGTCTGGCGGGGGACGGCAACCGCCTGCTTGGCGGCATGGTCAATTTCCACCATGGTTTCCGCCCACAGGGGAAGGGCCACCTTGGCCTGCAGAATGTAGCCGCCCTGGTCCAGGGCCTGGGCAATGGCGGCGTCGGCATCGGGATTGACGCCGCCAACCTTGACGCCGATGCCCGAATAGCCCCGTTCGGGTTTCAGCACCAATTCGTCCCAGTTTTGCCGGGCCCATTCCACCAAATCCGGGATGGGCTCCCCCGCAGGCCCCGTGGTGCTGCGGGGGAAGAAGCGACGGGTCCAGGGGGTGCGGCGGACCGTCTCGGGATCGAAGCGATGGGCATGCGCGCCGGTGATGACCTCGAACATGCTTTTGACGTTGATCGGCTCGGTGCCCCTGGGGTTGAGAACCCGGTTTTCACGGATGACCTGCATGAGGGGGCTGAGGTCGTGCTTGCGGTGCAGCTTCAAAAAGACATCGTTGTTGAAATCCATGAAAACGAGGCTGACCGGTCGGCCCCGGTGGCAGCAAACACCTTTGCGCAGTTCGAATTCATGGGGGGCGGCCAGAATGCCGGTGACGCCATCCACCTGATCCAGGCGGCGGGCCAGGTTGATGTTTTCCGTGACGTTGTCCAGGGTTTCTTCTTCCGCCACCACGGCCACAACACCGGGATCGCTGCCGTTGCGGCGGCGCAGGACGTCCACCAGCATATCGACGAACCCGGCCACCGGGCAGAGGAGGGGGTGGTCGAAGTCCAGGGCCACACCACTGGGAGCCACGTGCTCGAGTTTATCCCAGACGACGCGGGCAATCTCCTGGGTCGTGCGCTGGTAGTCCCATCCTCCGGGACTGCCAAGATTCCATTCCGAATGGGCGCCATAAAAACTGGACACGGATGACCTCCTGCGGGCTGGGCCCTGACAGGGCATTGGGAATTACGAGCGGGTTTACGGGCGCCAGTTTACCCTTGAAGTCGTTTCAAGACAACCCCTGGGGCTTTAAGGCCGCTTCAAGATGATGAAACGGGATTTCGCCCAGCGATAGAATTCGCTTGGCAAATGCGGCCGGGGAGGAGGGCGGGTTCCCGAAACGGTCGTAGAGCCGTTTAAACCGTCGCCGTCCCATGGTGTACGCCAGCTGATAGCCCGGTTTGAGCACGTAGCGCCGGACCATGGCTTGGGCCTGTCCGGCCGGCAGACCGTTTGCAACCAGCAGGGCGGCGGCCTCGTCCAGCCCGTGTCGGCGGGTGTGAATTTCCAGGTCCACCCGGCCGCGCATGGCCCGCCAGAAACGGCGCTTGGCCATCAAGAGGCGGTCGGCAAGGGTGTGAAAATAGCCGGTCTCGAACAGCAGTTCCTCACCGAAACTGGCCCAGCCTTCGTAAAACAGGGGATACTCCACATGGCGGCGGACCGGCCGTATTTGTTCCCAGCGGCGGTTGTCCAGCAGGTGGTGCCCCGGGAAGGTTTCATGGGCGGTCAGCAGACGATAATCGGCGGAGGCCGTGCTGCCTGATGCGGCTTTCATGATGTAGAACGTGCCGCCCCGGGGGGGATGGCCGGCCGGCATGCTGTAGGCGGCGTTGCTGCGCACGGGCTGCATGAAATCCGGGATCGGCAGAACCCGGACCGGGCAGCGTTCGAGAAATGCCGGTGTGATCAGGCCCAGGCCCGCACAATGGTCCGCCAGGCCGGTGATGGCCTTCTGATACAATGCGCCGATGCCGGCGGGTGGCGGGGCGACTGTCGGCAGGTTGGCGACGGCTTTCTGCCATGGTGAACCCGGGGCGAGGCGACGGCTCAGGTCGATCATCCGGGAGCGGGTTTCCTGGATTTCGTCCGCCTGCGCCTGCCGGATATCGTCGGTGCTCATGGCACAGCGCATGTGGCTGTGCGCGATGCGCTCGTAAAGATCGCGCTCCGTGAGGAAAGCCTCTTTTACGGAGATGGTTTCCAGGTACCGCCCGAAGGCGGACAAACTCTCCGCGGATGCCGCTCGAAGGCTTTCATTGGCGGGAAGGCGTTGCAGCCAGGGCTGCATTTCCCGGATCATTTCACACCCGATATCGCGGAAAAATCGCGGGATTCGCAGGAGGTTTTGGCGCGCCTGATCGAGAAAGCAGGGCAGGGTACGCAGGCGGTCGTCGAGTTCGCCCGGCCTTCCGGATACGGCTTCCGCCAGACCAGTACCGAGGATGGTAAGATACCAGGAGGGCTGGGAGCAATGCACCCCCACGTCGGCCAATTGTTCGCGCAGGGTAATGAGAACGGTTTTCAATGTTTCAGCATCGATGCGGTCATCTTGCGTGACCGGCGGGGTCTCCATATCGTCCAGTTGCCCAAGCCATAGCACCATTTCGCGGTCAAGCGCCTGGAGGGCGTCCGGTGAGAAATCATCCCATGCACCCGTTTCGTTTTGATCAGCGAGCGCCTGGGGGAAGAAATGAAATTCGTCGCTGGCCATGCACACCGGAAACTGCCGGGCCAGCCGCTGGAAAACGGCTTCGGCCAGAGGGGCTATGGATGAATATGATGGTTTCAGTGACATAAGAACGCTTTATCCCCTCAGCCCGGCCAGATAATCGCTCAGCCGCTGCAGCACCTCCGGCAGGTTGTCCCGGCCGAAGCCGATGCGCACGTGTTTGTCGCCGTATTGAAACGGGGTGGCCGGCAGCAGCATGATGCCTGCTTGTTTAACCAATCGTTCACAGAAGGCCTCGGCCCCCTCGGGCCGAAGGAATCCGGGGAAGCCGATCGAGCCCCCGGCCGGCCGCAGCCAGCGAAAGATCGTTGCATGTGCGGCCATGAAGGTTTCCAGCACGTCCAGGTTGGCCCGGATGCGCGCCTGTTGGCGGCTGATGATGGTTGGGCGATTGGCCAGGGCGATGATAGCCAGAATTTCGCTGGGCGCGCTGCTGCAGATGGTGGTGTAATCTTTGAGACGGGCCGTCCTTGCAAGGAATTCCCGGTCCCGGGCGGCCAGCCAGCCGATGCGCAGCCCGGGCAAACCGTAGGTTTTGGAAAGACCGGAGAGGGTCACGGCTTTTTCGTAGACCTCACAGGCGGCCGGCAGGGTGGCGTCGGGTGCGATCTCGAGGTGCCGGTACATTTCGTCACTGAAAAGATAAATACCCCTGTCCCGGAGCAGGGCGATAAGCTTTTCGAAAACCACCGCGTCCAGCAGTGCGCCAGTGGGGTTGTGGGGGAAGTTGACGACCACCAGTCGGGTCTCCGGTTGTAAAAGCGCTTCCAGGCGGTCCAATTCGAATTGCCATTCATTCCCCTCCGTGGGTTTCCAGAAATCCACCCGGCAGCCGATGGCCCGGGGGATTTCATACAGGGATTGGTAGCCGGGAAAGGTGGCGACAACATGATCGCCCGGTTTGAGCAGGGCATGCATGGCAAGGAATATCCCTTCTTCGGGCGTTACCACCAGGGTGTCCTCGGAGCGGAGGCCCTGGTAGGTTCCGGCAATGGCGTCCCGCAGCAGCGGATGCCCCGGGCTTTCGGTGTAGCCCAGTTTCAACTTTTCCCATAAGGATCGGGTGCTGTCATCGGCCATCTCCAGGAGATCCTGCATGGCCACGGCTTCGCAGTCGGAACTGGAAAGAAGATAGCGGGCGGAGAATTCGTAGCGGGCAAAGTAGCGTTCCAGTTCGAAGGGGGGGATTTGCATAATGTCTCCTGAAGAACCTATCCTGTTTTGTCTAATCGTGCTGCCCCGGGTGCAGGGCCCGAAAAAAAGACAAAAGATCAAAAACAATTTCGAGTCTGCTTCGATGGGTTGCCTGAGGCCCCTCGCGCCACCAATAGAGCCTCACTTGTTATCAAAAACACCCATAGACGGCTTCGTAAAATGTCCAAGATCAAGGCGTGCAAAGCTTGAGGCGCGAGGCGTACAGGAAGTACGCCGCAGCAACGAAGGCTGCAGCACAACGCAGACATTGGGCATTTTACGGAGCCGTCAGGATGGACGGTAGAATTTCATAGTGATCGAAGGGCGGCATGATGCAGGCCCCGGCGAACCGCTCCCTGGCCAGGGCCAGGTTTTCCCGGGCGATGGCGATGCCTTCCGCGATGGGATCCTGAGCCTGGTGCATGCGGTCCCGCAAGGGTTGCGGCACGGCAATGCCCGCCACCTTGTCGTGCAGGAAATCCGCATGCCGCGGTGTCCGCAGGGGTAGAATGCCCATGATGAGCGGGATGTCGATGGCCTGCACCGCTTTGGCAAGGGCGTCCGCCGATGCCGGATCGTAGACCGGCTGGGTGACGACGAAGCGGGCGCCGGCATCCACCTTGCGGGTCAGGCGTTCCACGGCATGCGTCAATCCATCGGATTCAGGGCGGGGGTCGAGGACGACACCGGCCTGCATGCCGGCCTCGGTCGCCATGGTCAGCAGCCCGAAAAGATCGATGTCGCGTACATCCGATGTGGTGGCACGATCCCTCAGGGCCACGAAATCGCCGGTGGTGACCAGCACGGTTTCGATGCCCAGGGCCCGAGCGCCCCACAACAGCCCCTGCAGGCTCAAACGGTTATGATCGCGGGTGGTGCAATGAAGGACGGCGGCACGGCCCGTGCGCTGCTGAATCAGGGCACACAAGGCCATGGCGCTCATGCGTGGCTTGGCCACGGGGTTGGTGGCCACGCTGAAGGCGTGGATGGACAGGGCTTCCAGTGCCGCCAGTTCGGTCAGCAGCGGCTCGGCGTCGGCACCCGCCGGCGGAACGACTTCGATGGAAACAAAGAAATCTTTTTCGAAAAGGATGGGTTTCGACATGGCTTACGCTCCCGGGTTTGCCTGAATATGTCATCAAATTTATTGTCGAGAAAAAATTTCATGAAATGTTCGGGTTAGCGGTTTCCAAGGCCACATCCGTGTCAAAATCCGCATGTGTGCCAGGATCCATCATGGTGTATTTTTTCTGGAACGTTTCCCGGATGCGGGCGATGGGCACATCCGGGAACTCACCCCGGTAGCCGAGGTAGTCCATGTGGCGGTTTCCGTCCAGGTCGAAGGCGTGGTAAATTGCGTCGGTTTTCCCATCGAATTCAAGAGGTTTCAGTCGGAACTTTTCGCAGAGCTCGATATTGAAGGCGGGAGTGGCCTTGAGCCAGGCGTTGTGCAGATAGATGGATGTATACCCATGCCAGAAAAAGACATCGGTCTGCATCTGCTCCCGCATGCGGGCGGTGGACAGGTGGTTGCGGACATCGGCAAAGCCCAGGCGCGCAGGAATGCCCGCTGCCCGGCAGGCGGCCGCCAGCAAGACGGCTTTGGGAACACACCACCCCCGGCCTGTGGCCAGGGTGGTGCTGGCCCGCAGGCCTTCGATGCTTAAATCGATGGCGTAAGGGTCATAGCGGATACCATCCCGAACAGCATAAAACAGCGCAATCGCCTTTTCCATAGGTGATTTCGCCCCGGCCGTCTGGGTATAGGCAAAGCGCCGGATGGCATCATGATCGCTGTCAATGGTGTCGGACGGCTCTAAAAAAACAGTCAATTCGCTTTCATTTCGCAAAGATCACCTCACGGTCAGGGGGATGGGGAGTTGAGTGCGGATACGACGCTTGGGTCGGTTCCTGTTGATGCGTCGGCGCACTGTTTGACATGGTTTAATGCGGATATACCCTGAAAATCAAGCCCGGGAAGGATCGTTTGCCTTTCCTAACGCCGCCTTAACGCGCCGCTGGGATACTCTCGGCGGTCGCGGATGTTTTCGCCCCTTAATTGCAACGGGCGGTTTGATTTCGGTTGATTTCATGATATGGTGTGTTCTATGAAAGAAAGGCACCATATGTTGTGGATTGAACGAGGAGTTGTGTATGCCCCAAGTGAAAAAGACCTTTGTTTTAGACACCAACGTTATCCTGCACGACAGCACCTGCATTTATCAATTCGACGAGCACGACATCGTTATCCCCATCACCGTCATTGAAGAGCTTGACCGTTTCAAGAAAGGCAAGGACATTCTCAATTGCAATGCCCGGGAGTTTTTACGCTCCCTGGATGACCTTACCGGCCACCATATTTTCAATGGCGGCGTGCCCATCGGCGAGGGCAAAGGCAAAATTTCCGTCCATTTGGAATCCGCGTTTCACGATAAGCTGAAGGCCAATTTCAGCCAGGCCCAGGCCGATCATCGCATCCTGAATGCCGCTTACCGCATTGCGGTCGACCTGGGGTTCGACCAGGCTGTTCTCGTCACCAAGGACGTCAATCTGCGCATGAAGGCCAAATCCATCGGCCTGACGGCGGAAAACTACCGCTCCGACCACGTCCAGAATCCGGCGGAATTGTACAAGGGCCGGTCCATTCTCGAAGGGGTGGACGGCAGCCTTATCGATCAGCTTTACCAGAACCCTTACGAATTTCCCATCGATACCCTGAACCTGGAAGCCCTGCCCCTGGCCAACGAGTTCCTGATCCTGCGCAATGGGCGCAAATCGGCCCTGGGGGTTTACGACAGCACCTCCGAAACCGTCCAGCGGATTGAAAACCACAGTTGTTTCGGCATCCGTCCCCGCAATGCCGAACAGTCCTTTGCCCTCAGCGCGCTGCTCGACCGGGACATCCCCCTGGTGACCATGAGCGGCAAGGCCGGCACCGGCAAGACCCTGCTGGCGCTGGCGGCCGCATTGGAGACCAAACGCTATTTCCGGCAGATTTTCGTGGCCCGGCCGGTGGTGCCCCTCAGCAACAAGGACCTGGGCTACCTTCCCGGGGATGTGAATTCCAAACTCGACCCCTACATGCAGCCCCTCTATGACAATCTTTCGGTCATCCAGAACCAGTTGGCGGCGGACAACGCCCGCAGCAAGCGCATCAAGGAGTTGATCGAAGAGGAAAAAATCGTCATCACGCCCTTGTCCTATATCCGTGGCCGCAGCATCGTGAAGGCCTATTTTATCGTGGATGAAGCCCAGAACCTGACCCCCCACGAGGTTAAAACCATCATCACCCGGGCGGGGGAGGGCACCAAGATCGTTTTCACCGGTGACATTTTCCAGATCGATCATCCCTATCTGGACAGCAATTCCAACGGGTTGAGTTTTTTGATCGAGAAGATGAAGGGCGAGCGCCTTTACGCCCATATCAACCTGGAGAAAGGCGAGCGATCGGAGTTGTCGGATCTGGCCACGCGGCTGCTTTAAGGGCTGCATGCGCCCTCCTCAAGGGCCAAAGAGGAGGCGGATTCTATGGGACGGCGGGGAGGGAGATGACGCCGAGCGTCATCCGCGCGGTCAGGCGACCCTACCAGATCAGTTTGACCCCCACACCGGAAGGTGCAATGCGTGCAATTTCTCCCGTGATGGCCACGTTCATCTGACCATGACGGAAACGGAAATCCATATTCAGCTGATCGCCCACAGCAAACGCCCGCGGCGTCTCGAAAAACAAACCGACACAACTGATATCGCGGACCTTCCCCATACCGGTCTCGTTCCGATTGGCATAGCGGAGCGAGGTTTGGTAGGGCATCCGGGCGGCTTCGCGTCGGTCTTTCCCGAACGGGTTATGGGGTGTCGTGGGGTTCATGTCGTATCGTCCTGCCTGACGGTTTTACTTACGCCTGCTGATCCTACAGTAAGGCAGATTGCATGCCAGTCTAACGCGTCGTTTCCATTGCTGTCGAAAAGGGTGCCGATCCCATAGCATTTCAAAATGTTATCAGGCGCAGCAGGGCCGATGCCCGGCGAGGCCAGCTTTTGGCCTTGTCAATCATGTTGGCATATCCTATCCGATATGCATAGCCTTTTGACATCGCCAACCCGGGATACGCCGCTTTTATTTGATCGCCACCCCGAAAATATGCGGCATGATCATGACCGCGGGGGACGACAACATAAAGCAGTCCATATCGAGAGCCTCAAACCCGGCCTGTTTGAGCACAATATGGGTATCGCGATGCAAATGGCAACCATCGAAAGCCCAGCGCCAGGGGCGGGCCAGTAACATCTGCAGCCGGTTCAGATGCGTCCCGTTCAGCGCCGCAATATGCTCCAGAAAGAAAAAGCGTCCGCCAGGCTTGAGAATGCGCATGATTTCCGCCACGACCTGTCGGGGGTCGCTCACCGAACACAGGACCAGGGTCCCCACCACCGCATCGACGCTGTCACTGGGCAAATCGAGGGATTCGCCCTTAATGCCCCGGATGGTCAGATCGATATGCCAACGGGCGGCATTGGCTCTCAGGGGGGCATGCATGGCCGGATTGGGTTCGATGGCCGTGAGGGCCGTCCCGGGGGGATAATACCTCAGGTTGGCCCCCGGGCCGGTTCCGATCTCCACCACCGATCGCGGCAGATGTTTGAAAATCGTCCGCTTGCGGGCACCATATTTCCGGTGCATGTAAGCCTCGGCCTGATCCAGCAACCAGGCCTGCAAGCGATGTTGCGCTGTATGGTGGTGGGTGGTTGCCATCATTTTCTTGGTTAAACTTACCGTGTGTTTTGATTCCGTTGACAATTTACGGCCAAGCAAAGCGCCATTGCCGGGTTGCCTTGGCCCTGTTAAAGAACGATAATGCCGTAATGCCGGACATCAATTGTGCCGGCCATGTTTTTCGGCCGCCAGATTATCGGATGCCAGGCGGCATAAAATCATGGCGCCGTCGAGAAACGCTGTTTTTCACGGGCTGATCCGAACAGACGCTTTTCATGATGCCGGGCGACAAAGGGAACATTCGCATCCTTGAATCGATGGAGGTGTCCATTGCCGACCCCCCTGTTTCCAACTAAACCGGTTTTGCTCGATGGCGGTATGGGACGTGAACTGCATTATCGCGGCGTGGACGTGCCCGAAACCATCTGGTCGGCGGGCGCTCTGATGACCGCCCCTGATGTGGTGCGTCAGATCCATCGCGATTATATTGCTGCCGGGGCCGACATCATTACCACCAATACCTATGGTGTCATCCGGGCGGATTTGGCCAAAGCCGGCATGGAAGATCGCTTCGCCGAACTCATGACCTGCGCTTGCCGCCTGGCGGTTGAAGCCCGGGAAGCGTCTCCCCGCAAAGCCCTGATTGCGGGTTCGCTGCCCCCCCTGCGGGGGAGTTTTCGACCGGATCTGGTGGGACCCTGCGAAGAAATCGAGGATCTTTACCGGGAACAGGCCGACCTGATGGCCCCGCATATCGACTTCTTCCTGTGTGAAACCATGAGCAGCGCGGCGGAAGGAAGGGCCGCCGCCCGGGCGGCCTGCCGCACCGGCAAGCCGGTCTGGGTGGCCTGGACGCTGCACGAGGATCGCTCGGGCAACCTGCGCAGCGGCGAATCCGTTGCGCAGGCGGCGGCGGCGCTGAAAGGACTGCCGGTCAGCGGATACCTGGCCAACTGCTGCGCGCCGGAGAGCATTACCAGGGCTATGCCCGGTCTGGTGGCAACCGGCGGGGAGTGGATCGGTGGATACGCCAACACGTTTTCGCCGATTCCAGAGGATTGGACCCTGGGAGGCGAAAAAGAAACTGATGGCTTGCTCACCCTGCGGACCGAGCTGGACCCGGGAAGCTACGCCGCCCACGCGGCCGACTGGCTTGCGGCCGGCGCAACGGTAATCGGCGGTTGCTGCGGCACTCGGCCGGCACATATCGAAAAGTTGCGTGCGCTGGTGACCGCCATCTGAATGGATAGACCGGCAATGAATTTCCCCGAGGCTGCCATTCCGGGACAGGCCGGAATCTTCTAGTAACGGGCCCGATTGCATCGAGATCCTGGCTTTCGCCGGGATAACGTGGACTTGTTGTATAATCCGTTGCCCGATTCATCATTCCAAACGGTTGTTAAGGCCACTTCTGATCGCACCCGCTACCGCCCATCGATAACGTCACGGACTTTTTGGGAAAGCTCCTGAATCGTGAACGGTTTTTGAATAAACCCATTTCCCCCCCTGGCCATGATGCCGGCTGCTTTGTCCTCCATGGCATAGCCACTGGCGACGATCACCGGCAACTCCGGTGCCAGTTCGCGAATCCTGTCGAACGTTTGACCTCCGTCCATTCCCGGCATGATGAGGTCCAGAATAGCCAGATCGATACGGATCTCCTCCCGACGGATTCGGTCGAGGGCTTGTTCACCGCTTTCGACGCCGATGACCTGGTAGCCCAGTTTTTTCAGCATGGCCTTGCCGACATCCAGGATCATGGCCTCGTCATCAATCAGGAGGATGGTCTCATTCCCCTGGATCAGCGACGTCTCCTTAGTTTCTTCCGGGGATAAACCCTGCTCGGATATCGGCAGGTAGATATTGAACGTCGTCCCATGGCCGACTTCACTGTAGACCGTAATCATCCCGCCATGGTTTTTGATGATGCCGTAGGCCGAAGCCAAGCCCAGGCCTGTTCCGCGGGCCTTGTCTTTCGTTGTGAAAAAAGGGTCGAAAATCTGCTGGCGTATCGCAGGTTCCATGCCGATGCCACTGTCGGTCACGGCAATTTGGGCATAGGGTCCGGCCTTGGTCTGATAGGGTTCGCAGTATGCCGCGTCCAGCATGGCAACGCGGGTTTCCAGGTAGAGTTCCCCCCCTTCGGGCATGGCCTGCCAGGCATTGATGAATAAATTCAAAAGGACCTGTTCAATCTGCTTGCGATCGACCGCGACGATGATGGGATCGGTTTTCAGTTTTTGGTGGATGCGGAGTTCCTTTTTGGTGCGCCCGAACATCGTGGCACTGCCGGCCACCAGATGGTTGACGTCCGCAGGCTTGATTTCATATTTGCCCCCACGGGCGACGCCCAAAAGCTGCTTGGTCAAATCCGTCGCGCTGCGCACATAGTCCTCGATGGCCGCGATATGCTCCTTGTGGGGATGGGTGCGGTCCAGTTCGACGGAAACCAGGGATGCGCGGCCCTGGATTCCCATGAGGAGATTATTGAAGTCGTGGGCGATGCCGCCCGCCAGGGTACCGATGGCCTCCATCTTGTGGGCCTGCATCAACAGTTTTTCCAGTTTCCTTTGTTCGGTGATGTCCCGCATGACATGGACGACACCGTAAGGGGATCCGTTATCGGTGCACAGGATGTCACCGTTGACTTCGAAAAGGCGCTTGCCCCCATCCTTCATTACCAGGTGGTAGGATTGGGGGCCCAGTTGGCCTTCGAGCATCCGGACGTTGTTTTCAATCGCCCGTTCTTGATCTTCCGGGGCAATAAAATCGAGCATGTTCTGCCCCTCCAGCTCCCGGCGCGAATAGCCACTGATGCTCAAAGCAGCATCACTGATAAACTCAATGTTTCCCTCCAAGTCCATGCGCACGACGATGTCGGGCATGGCCGCGATCAAGCGCGTGTAGAATTCCTCGCTCTCGCGCAGACGTTCCTCCGCGACCTTGCGTTGGCTGATATCCATCAGAGAGGAGATGCTGTCCGTCGTCCCGGGAATGAGGGTGACCGTATTAATCACATGCTTCACATTGCCTGCCCTGTCGATAAACCGGAACTCGTACCGGCGCGGGGGCGAACCGCCTTTGCGTCGGCGCTCTTTATGGTAGCGGAGCATGTTCTCGAGGTCTTCCGGCACGACAAATTCGGTCCAGCTCATCTTACCCTCGATTTGTTCACGGGGCAGTCCGCTCCATTTTTCGTATTCCCGGTTGACCATGGCGATTGTAGTGTCCGCCTGTATGGTCAGCGTGGCGGTTCCGGAGTTTTCATAAATGGTGCGATATCTTACCTCGCTTTTTCTCAATGCCGCTTCCGCCTGTTTGCGGTCTGTGATGTCGACAATGCTGACGATGATGCCTTGGTGAGGATCTTGGCCGTCGATGGGGTTGATGCGTATAAAACCGTCAAAGATGGTGCCGTCTTTCCTGGCGAAGCGCGTATCGCAATCGATCGTATACTTGTCCCATTTTCGTTGATAGAGCATTTCCCCGATCCGGTCGTACTCCTCTATACTGGCATAAAGATGGGCGGTGTCCAGGCCCAAATATTCTTCCTTGCGTGCAAAGCCGAAAAGCTGCTCCATGGCCCGGTTGGCCCAGAGGATTTTGCGGTCTTTCGCATAGGCAATACCGACGGCTAATGTCTCCAGCACATTTTCCCAAAAGGTAATTTTTTCCCGAAGGGCGGTTTCGGCTTGTTGGTGATTCAACACAACGTTCTCGAGCTCCAGAACGCGATGCGCCAACTCCGCGTAGGTAGGCTTTTCAGACATGGTCACCTTTAATCTTGATCGTCACCATTATGGTGTAAGGCTGCCGGCAAAAACACCTTAGTCCCTTCTGATTACATGCCAATGCGCCAATAATCAAGTCGGCAATAGGGCGATGCCGACCTCTTAACCCGGAAAAACACCCTGAATATGCGCGATAGGCGTTCTCAGGTAGACGACGGTTGCCGTTTAGCTTATCATGGCCCCTATCCACGTTTGAACGGAAAGCATGAACCGGACGACGGCCAGTGGATTTGATGATATGCCGGACGGGATCTCGGTGTCAGGGGGTTCTGCATCTGACCGGTTAATGGTGACAGGGGGCGAGGTTTGTTCGACGCAGCCCAGCGACTTAGGAAATGAAAGGATCGCGAATGTATATCAACGGCGAATGGGGATCGGCCCGGAGTGGCAAAATGTTCGATGTCTTCAATCCGGCCAACGGGGAAACCATCGGGCAGGCGCCTGACGGGGGCGCCGCGGATGCTGCCATGGCCATCCAGGCGGCCGGCGAGGCTTTTAAAGTCTGGTCCGACACCACCGCCTACCAGCGATCGGGGTATCTCTACGAGGCCTATCGCATCATGATGGACCGCAAGGAAGATCTGGCCCGCCTCATGACCCGGGAGCAGGGCAAACCCCTCAAGGCGGCCCGCAACGAGGTGCAGTACGGGGCTGATTTTTTACTGTGGTTCGCCGAGGAGGCCAAGCGGGTCTACGGGGAGACGATACCGGCCCCGCGGCCGGACCAGCGGTTCCTGGTGCGTCATGAACCCGTGGGGGTGGTGGGGGCCGTGACACCCTGGAACTATCCCATCTCCATGATCACCCGCAAGGTGGCGCCCGCCATTGCCGCCGGTTGTACGATCGTGTTGAAACCGGCCGAGGCCACCCCCCTGTGCGCCATGGCGGTTTTCAGGGTGTTTCATGATGCCAATATTCCGGCCGGGGTGGTCAACCTGGTCACCGCCCTGGATCCCGTTCCCGTTGGTGACGAATTCGTCACCAACCCGGAGGTGCGCAAGCTGACCTTTACCGGCTCCACGGCCGTGGGCAAGCGCCTGGCCAAAGGCGCGGCCGAGCAGATGAAACGGGTGTCCCTGGAGTTGGGCGGGCATGCCCCCTTTATCGTTTTCGGGGATGCCAATCCGAAGCACGCCGCCACCGGCGCCATGCTGGTGAAATTCCTGAATACGGGCCAGGCTTGCATCAGCCCCAACCGGATTTTTGTACAGCGCGATCACATGGCGGCTTTTCTCCATGAAGCCGAAAGTCGTATCCGCCGCATGCAGGCCGGCAACGGGATGGAAGACGGTGTCAGCATCGGTCCCCTGGTGGGGCCGGCGGCCCTGGAAAAGGTCCAGCGGCAGGTGGAAGACGCCCTGGATAAAGGGGCCACCTTGATCTGCGGCGGCCAGCGGCTGACCGAGGGGGAACTCGATAAAGGGTATTTCTTCGCCCCGACCCTCATCAGCGGCGTGACGCCGGACATGCGGATTTATCGCGAAGAGACCTTCGGCCCGGTGGCGCCTGTGATCCCTTTCGATACCGAAGAGGAAGTCCTGGAGATGGCCAACGACACCCACTACGGCCTGGCGTCCTACATCTACACCCGGGACATTGCCCGGGCGATGCGCGTCTTCGAAAAGCTGCGCTTCGGCATTGTGGGCATCAACGACATCAACCCCACGGCCGCGGCAGCGCCCTTCGGCGGGATGAAGGAAAGCGGCTTAGGGCGGGAAGGGGGCCGGGAAGGGATCGCGGAATATCTGGAGACCAAGCTGGGTGGATTTTCGATTCGCTAGTCCAAATGGGAACTCATAAATTTAGTGAATGACCATGACGATTCTCCTATTCGGAGATTTGCTTTTTAAATGATTTGTTCATTTTCTTTCACGTGGAAGAAAACGAACCAAAAGAAGACGCCCGTGTCACGCGCCCTTCGGGTTCGCCTGCGCGTCGGGGCCACGGCCGGACGCGCCGAAACTCGCCCCGCATTTTGCGGGGCTCAGACAGTCGCCGCGTCTTTTTCGGCCGTACCCCCGATGCTCGGCCGCGCGACAAAGGGTATCGGTCATTATATCTTGCAGTGACTGTCGCTGCGCTTTTTATCGGTTGGTTTTCGACTATATGCCTTTTAATAAACTACGCTTTTTTCTAAGAATCTGAGGCATCCTCATTTATCACAACGCATTCCGCTTCAATTTCCACGAGCCAATCCGGGTCGATCAGGCGGCTGACCTCGACGAAGGTGCAGGCCGGGCGGATGTTGCCGAATAGTTTGCCATGGGCACTGGCGGCGTCCTGCCAGCGATCGGCATCCGTCAGGTAGACGCGGGTGCGGATGACATCTTCCAGGCGACCGCCGGCGGCTTCGATGGCATCCCGGATAATTTCCAGACAGCGAAGGGCTTGCCCGTACATATCGCCCGGATGGGCCGCGCTGCCATCCGCGGCAATGGGCGCGGTTCCGGATACGGATATCCGGTTGCCGATGCGCACCGCCCGGGAAAAGCCGATGGGTTGCTCATAGGGCGAGCCGGAAGAAATGTTCTGGCGCATTGCGGGTTCCTCCAAATGGAATTATTTACGAAGGCATTAGAAAAGAACCGTCATTCCGGCGAAAGCCGGAATCCCTTTGTCCAGTGAAAGCGGTTGCCGCCAGATCCCGGCTTTCGCCGGAATGACATATGGTTTCTCAGCCGTCCTTTATGCTAAGGTGTGCTGGATTTCGCGATGAAATTGACCATCTGGCCGGCGACGATGGCGACCACATCCCGGGGGAGAAAATCCGGGGGGGCTTCGGCCATGATTTTGTCCGTCAACACTGCGGTGGTTTGGGCGGCATCGCCGGTGGCAGCATACGTTACCTCCAATTCCCGGCGGGTTTCAGCGGCCGCCGCCATAGCGTCTTTAAGGAAGCGTTTGCCTTTGTCACCCGCGCGGGCGCCGTAGTGTTCGGCCAGGTGGATATGGACATCCTTGGCGGCCATTTTTTCCAGGCTTTGCTGGTAGAGATCGAAATTGGAATTGGCCGCCGTGAAGATCTTGTCGCCAAAGGGGACGCCGCCGGCATCCGAGGCAAACAGAGCTTTTTCTTCGGGAATGTATATCGCAATGGAACATGAGGAATGCCCCGGGACGTCCAGGACTTCCAGAGAGAGGTCGCTGCAGGTCAGCACGTCCCCCTCGCCCACCGCGGCTTCGACGTCGATTGCTGAAAAAGACAGATCGATGGACGGGTGATCTTCGTTTTGTCCGTTTTTCTCCAGCATAACCTGGTTGAGCATCGCGATGCTGTCCACGACTTTTTGCTTTTGCAGCAGCTCCCGGCATTTTAAGGAGGCTGTCACCGTGGCCCAGGGCCAGAGGCGTTTCAAGGCCGGCACCATGCCACAGTGGTCGAAGTGGCTGTGGAGGATGACCATGCGGCGAATGTTCCGGGGGGCGATGCCGAATTGGTCCAACTGGGCCAGGACGTCCGGTACCACATAGGCCATGGCACCACCTACCAGGGCGTATTCATCTTCCCCGCCCACGATGTAGGCGCAGGCCTCTTTCCTTCCGACCAGCCATATGCGGTCGGTAATTTTTCCAGGTGTGTCGAAAACCATTCCACTCCGCTCCTTTTTGCTAAAATCGTTTTTCATGAAGTTTCCGATGTGGCCGTCGTCATCAATCTGATATCGGCCAGGAGGCCCATGGGTCCATCGAATTTGAAGACCAGGTCGCGAGGAGATTCTGTTCGCATCCCTATCCGCTTTTCGCTCGCGTCCGGTATCTCCGGATAACCCCGTTGATGCCAAAGCAGGGTCAGTTGTGGTGCGTCCCCGGGGGTGGCAGGGCGAACAGGCATGGTTTCAGTGGCCTTTCGTTCACGTATCCGCATATAGATGCACATGCCTTGGGCCAAGGCGAAGGGTCAACATACGCTAGGTGAAGGCCGAAATAAAGATCCCCGGACGGCTTTTCCGGGTGTTGTCACCTCGGTAAACCGCCGGGGGGGGCGTGATACATGACAGCGGTATTAGAAGGCCTGAACCGGCAGCCCTTCCTTCTTCCAGGCCCTGATGCCGCCTTTGAGATACGTCAGGTGGGTGAAATAATATTTCTTCTCCAGCATAAACCGGATGGCGGCCGGCGCCTGCTTGCCACGGATGTCGTAAAATACGAGCACCTTGTCGTCGGGTAACTGCTCGTAGGTTTTATGAAGTTCATACAGTGGCAGGTCTTCGGTCGGCCCATCGATGGTTCCGAATTTTCGACGGGATTTGTCATCCCGGATGTCTACCAGGATCCAGCGGGGGTCGGATTGCAGTTTATTCAAAAGCACCTGGGGTTTAATGGCCTCCGGAATTTTGCGGTGGGCATATTTGAAGTTCAGCGATTCCAAGAGATTATGACCTTTTTCCCATCCGGCCAGGCCGTCCCTGTACCAGTACACATTGCGATATCCCATTGCGACCGCCTGACCGGCGGCCATTTTGGATTTCACTCAGCCGGGACCATGACAATAAAACACCATCGGTGTGTCCATGTTCTGAGGGAGCTCCTTGGAACGGGTCATTTGTTCATAGGGGATACACACCGATCCGGGGATACGTTTTTCAAAAAATTCCACCCGGCTCAGTGTATACACAAGAATAGGCTTCTGGTCAGCTGCCAGCCATTTTTTTAGCTCCGGGGTCTGAATGATCCGGATATCCTCTGCGGCCGGAATCGGTAAGGCGCTGGCCGCGAATAAAACCAGGCCCAAGACGAGGGGCGTGAGACGGAACTTGTACGGTCGCATATCATTTCTCCATCGATCTACGGTTGGTATTACCAGAAAAGAATCATTGGTAGGCTTATCGGCCGCTATGGGCCAAGCTTTAGCGTGCCATCTGTTGCAGCCTGGCTATGGAAAGGTTTGGACTCGCCTGGTTTGAAGATGGTCTCGTAAAAAGCCTTTTATCCGTCATTCCGGCTTCCGCCGGAATGACGTCATAACAGGAATCGCGACGTTTTACGGTTCCATTTTTAAAGGCTCCGGAGTTTTTCGTGGCGGCGGAATACCAGAGCGGCATGCGGCGAATTACGGATGGAAAGATGGAAAACAGTGCTGTAACGGATTCGAATTACGTCTGGTTATCTTCATCCTTGGCGTACCACTCGCGGTATTGCTTGAGGCGGGCGACCACCGTCCGAACGTAATTTCGGCTTTCCAAGGCAGGTAAAGCCTGCACGAGGCGGTTGTAGACATCGGTGGGCGTCAGGCGGTTGATGATGGGGGTTGCCAGTCTGATCGACTGGTTGGGAATGAAGGCCCTACCGACGTTCGATGGCCCGGCGTGATAGGCTGCGACCGTACAGTAGATGCGACTGATCGGATCCGTAATCGATCCCATGTACTTGTCTCTGAGGATGTTGAGATAGGCCGCACCCAATTCAATGTTATTGGCCGGATCGTACAGGTACTCCGGGCTCAACTTACGGTTCTGTCCATAAACGGTGGCGTAGGCTTCCTTGCCCGCCGTGTGAGGGACCAATTGCATCAATCCGTAGGCGGAGCTCCTCGAGCGGGCATAGGGATTAAAGGACGATTCGGTGTGAATCATTGCCGTGATCAGGGCCGGATCGAGGTTGTATCGTTCGGCATGTGTGAAAACGATGGATCGAAATTGTTTCGCCCGGGCCTGAAGATGATCTTCTTCCAACTGGAAGTTGACAACGAATGTCGGTTTGTTTGGCTGCGCGCCCATCATTTTTTTTCCAGCTGCCGGAGATGGGCGATCAACACCCTCCACGACGAAACCCTTCAGCATCCATCGGGGTACCGGACGGCCGTCGGTCAAACGGATCTGATCGAAAAAGGATGGATTTTCTGTTATGGACTGCGCGGCTACATTCAGTGTGAATTCTCGAGGCGTCAATAAATTTACCTTGAGCGGACGCCCGACTTGCAGGATTTCCCCTGTCCTCAGGTTGTTTAATTCGGCCAGTGTGCGGGGTTGCAGGCCGAACTGTCTGGCGATCTTCCACAGGGAGTCCTTGCGCCGGACAAGATAGACTTGAAATTCCTGCCGGATTGCAATTGTCGTGGCATTGTCGTTGCGCCGCGTTTGGGATTCACGGTCTTCTATCGTTTCATCACGCGTTTTGGAATCACCCGGAACCAAGTGGCGCCGCCCCATGTAAAAGCTTGTCGGCAGGCTTCCACAGCGTGGGGCTTCCGGGAGGATGCGCCCCAATTCATAGGGCAGCCCGCAGGCTTCTGTACCCGGGCCTTTATGTTGCCCCAAGATCCTTCCGTAACGATCCCACGGTCTGGAACCGAGGCGCCCTATTTCGTTATGTGCCAACAAGAATGGCATCGGGCGTCTGGAATTCCCCCATATATCCCCGTTCTGCATAACGATCAAAAGTCTGAAAGGTTCGCCGGCCCGGGATGGTGTTGGCAGGTGGGTTACCACGGATGTCGCGACCACGATCATTAACGCGATGTGACGCCATCGGAAAAGACCGATGGTCAGCTTGTGCTGTTTGCGAAAAATGATCGTTGCCATTTTCATGATCGAATCCGCGAGCATTGAAGATCGGATTAGAAGCCATCTCAAAATTAGGGTTTTCGTTCGAGATCAAGGCGTGGCCGAGTATCAATCCCGCAAAGCGGGACTTCCCACCTGATTAATTCTTCAACGGTGGGTGCCCGCAGACATACTCAAGTATGTCGAGGACTTGAGACGAGGACACAACGCCGATATCGGGCGAAAAAACTTTTTGGAGATAGCTTCTAACGTCAAAACACCAAAATCGGCCGCACCGATCGGAAGAGACGGCGTTCCCACACCCCGCCATCGGCCATGCACCGAATTTCTTTCGAAAAACGGGGCGGGATTTCGCTTCCGGATAAATTCCGCAATCCACCTGAGCGGAGAATGAACTGAGATCAATTGATTATTCGGACGACTTTTGAACGGTTGCCTGCCTGGAAGGGTCTTGTTTGAGAGTTGCCACTACCGATAGGGCAAGAGCTTCAGCGACGGAACAAAACCTACGGGAAATTTCCAATTCAGCGAACAGATCCGGTAGGGGTAAGAAAGACCGGTGATCTAGGTCAGCAATAAATATGCCTATACTACATATGGGTGGTAAATATAAAATTATACCATATATTGTGGTATAGGGGCGCAGGATTGGTATGGATTGTCCATTTTATATGGAATAGATTTCATACCGGGAAAAACATTGCATAGTAGCGCACGCTCGAAGAGGAACGGGTTTGGGCCGGCTCGTCATGGTGGTCCATGGATAAGCGCGGCACGAGGGATCGATCCTTTCGCGTTTGACAGCCTGCTTGGCGGTGGCAAGATCGATGACCCCGAAAAAGGGTTGACTCAGATCAATCCTTGTTTGTCTTGATTGCGGTAAGATCAGCCCTATCGAAAGGGATCGACACATGGCCTCCGAACTTCAATGTCTTAAAGAATCCAGTGAATTCCTGAAGTTGCTGCTGGACAATATCGATGCGGCCGTGCTGGTCGTGGACGAAAAGCTTGAAATCCATCAATTCAACCGCAGCTTCCTGGATTTATTCGACCGCGCGGCGGACCAACTGACCCAGGCGTCCTTCGGTCAGATCAGCGGCTGCGTCAATTCGGTTCTCGAGAACCAACCCTGCGGATCAACGTCGCAATGCCGGTTTTGCCTGCTAAAGAAATCCCTGCTCCAGGCCTTTACGGGCCGGGCGCCGGTGAAGCGGCAGCGGCTGGACCGCACGTTTTACATCGACGGCCGGGCGGTTCAGAAAAACCTGGAATTCGACGCCCGTCCCATCCAGTTCAACGGGCGCCACATGATTCTCGTCATCATCCATGACGTCACCGCCCGTGAGCAGCAGAAGAAAGAACTGGAAGAGAAGCAAGCCGCCATTGAAAAGGACCTGCTTACGGCCCACACGATTCAAAGGAGCCTGCTGCCGGACCGGAATATCGACCTGCCCCATGTTCAAGCAGCCTGGCAGTTCGAACCCTGGCATCTTGTGGGGGGCGACATATTCCAAATCTATGCCAACAGTCCCGAAGAGATCGGGTTCTATGCGGTGGATGTCTGCGGGCACGGTGTCTCTGCGGCCATGGTGGCCATGTCCGTTTCCCAGTTCCTGCACAGCCTGAACAACCGCATGCGGCTTACCGGCCGGATATTCTCTCCCGGTGAGGTCGTCGACCGGTTGGAAGCCGCCTTTCCCCTGGATCGTTTCAACTGTTTCTTCACCATCGTTTATGCGACCATCAACGTAAAAACCGGCCGCCTCGCCTATGCCAACGCCGGCCACGTGCCGCCATTGATCCTTCGCGCGGACGGCAGCATCGAGACCCTTCGCCATCATGGGACGGTGATTGGCGCGGGCCTGGATTCGCCTTGCGGTCAGGAAGAGTGCCAACTATCGGCCGGGGACCGGATCTTGCTTTACACGGACGGATTGACGGAAAACTTTGACCAGGGCGGGGCCAGGGATGGACGGTCGCTTTTCAATGAAGCTTTAGGGGAATATCATCATCTGCCGCTGGATCAACTCCTGCTCCGGGTATTTGCCCGCGCCAAACGCCTCCGGGGGAACAGGCCCCCGGATGACGATATGACGCTGTTCGGGATCGCTTATCGGGGATGAGTTCGGTGTGAATGCCGTTTTCCGCCAGGTCACCATGATCAGGAAGCGGTCGGCGAAGCGATATCAGCCGGTCACAGGCAGTGGCATCGGCGGGGATTCCCGTATCAATCGGATTTCCAGTGGTTTTCCTATGCCGTCGATGCGTCCCTTCTGTCCAGCTCTGATCGGACAGCAAGGCCGATTTTTTCAAGTGTAAAGGGCTTTTTGATATAGTTGCCGGCCCCGATTTGTTGGGCCTCGTGGACATGCTTGTCCATGGCATACCCACTGGCAATTACGGCCTTCTGGTCAGGAGCAATATCGAGAATCCGCTTGTAGGTTTCCAAACCATTCATCCCCCCCGGCATGATCATATCAAGGATCACCAAATCAAAGGAGCGCTCTTGAACCATCGCTATCGCCTTTTCGCCGCTATTGGCCGTGGAGACGTCATATCCGAGTCGCTGCATCATCCTTTCGGCCAGGGCCCTCTGTTCCGTTGAATCGTCTATGATCAAGAGGGATTCACGGTTGCCGAGATAATCGTCGATATGGACCGTCGAAGCACTTTCCATCTCTGCCCGTGATGCAGGGATATAGAGGGTAATCGTTGTGCCGGTTCCCTCCGCAGTGACAATGTCAATATAGCCGTCGTGATCCTTGACCGTTCCCCATACGACAGACATCCCCAAACCGGTTCCGCTTCGCCCCATGGCCTTCTTGGTATAGAACGGCTCGAAAATCTTATCCAGATCGGATTCCGGAATGCCGATGCCCTGGTCCGAAACTTCCAAAAGGGTGTATTCCCCTTCCGGAATCAATTCATAACCCTTGTGGGCGGTATCCAGATAACGGCTTTTCGTTACGATTACCGTCCTGCCACCGGCTGGCATGGCATCGGTGGCATTGGCCACCAGATTCATCACCGTCTTGGAAATGTGGACGGTGGATCCAACGATATTCAGAACGTCTTCACCAAGAAGGGTTTCGACGGCCACATTCGGATGGGCATTGAAAATCTTTTGGTACTCAGGCGAAGACATGAAATCCCGGACGATCTGATTCAGGTCGATCACTTTGCGGGAAGCCACACCCCGGCGGGCCAGGGTTAGGAGGTCCTGAACGATTTCGGCCGCTTTCTCTCCGGACTGCTTGATGGCGAGAAGCGGTTCGCGGAGGGGGCTGTCATCCTCCAGATCCATCAGCAATAGGTCCGGATAGCTGACGACACCGCTGAGAATGTTGTTCAGATCGTGGGCAACACCGCCGGCCAGCGTTCCCAAAGATTCGAGTTTTTTGGCATTTTGCAGTTCCCGGGCAAGCTTTCGTCTTTCCTCTTCAGCGCGGCGGATGTCCGTCAAATCATGCACCACCACCATGGCGCGGCTGGGCCTGCCGTCTTCATAGAAAAAACGCGCATTGGCCAGAACCCAGAATTCTCTCTCGTTTTTGCCTCTAATTTTGTATTCGGTCGATAATTCCACGGGCTGGTTCGCGAAGACATCCTCGACAAGATTCGTGAGGGCGTCCTTGCTTTCATCGCATATGATTTCAAAAGGATCCAGCTCCAGGAACTCTTTGTCGGAATAGCCGGTATATTGACACATGACGTCATTGACACTGACAAATCGCAATGTCTGCATATCAAATTCATAAATACCCGTCGGTGCATGACGGACGAGGCCTTTGTATTTTTCCTCACTCGCACTCAATGCGTCCTGTGCCAGTCGGCGTTCGTTGATCTCAGCTTCGAGCGCCTGTTTGGCGCTTATCAGTTGCTGTCGTTCCTGTTTCAGGCTTTCGGCCAGCGTCGCTTTTTTTTCGTAAGTGTCCACGAGCCCTTGGACGAGCATTGCCACCGACACGGCAACGATGGCATTTAAAGCCAGAAAATTGACCCCCGCCGCAATCATGGCCTGCCATGAGGTGAAAAAGATGAAGTCAGCCGCGATCCGGTTGCCAACGATAAGCCATGCGATACAGGCCAGCGCACCGGCATTAAGGCAAATGGCAGCGATGGCCGGTTTATATCCCAATAGAACGGCGACCAGAACCGCAAAGGCAAACAGCCATGCCATGAACCCGCTTAAGGGCCCGACGGATAAAAGAACGGCGATCCCGATCGCGTAGAACATTATGAGCGTGATGGATGCCCGGATTTCATACCGGAGACGTTTGGAGGCGATGAGGTAGATACACAAGAGGTAGCTGGCGCAATCAAACACCAGCAGTCCCCAGGCGTTTTCTTTGATTGCAACAGCAATTCCGGCAATGGTGGCGAAGACCCCCAGGGTCAACGCTGTGAAGAGTATGGAGAATAAGATGCGGGCGCGCCAGTAAACCAGACTGCCTCTTTCAGGCGAATAGGGTGAGGCGATTCTTTGGACGGCGTTGCCGGCTATTGTATTGAATAAGATCATTTATAATGAAGACGAATCGTTTTTTTAATGCGCTTGCATATCAGATGGAAAACCGGAATCGCACGCCTGTCGACCGGGTCGCACCTGCACCGTGCATTGCTGCGGGCGCCCGCAAGCGCCCTATCGGAAAAGTTCTTGCTATCATATGTCATGCGGCCACAGATCAAAGGCGCCTGAGCGTCTCGATGGCCAGATTGCCCATTTAATGATCCATTGTGACTATCGGCATGTCCAGCGAGGTACTTTAGGTCTGGTATCGATCGTAATCGGTATACCCCTCCGCACCCGGCGTGTACCACAGGGACATATCGTCAAAGGGTGCCAGGGGCCAGTCATGTTTGAGCCGCTCGGGCAGGTCCGGATTCGAGATGTAGGGCCGCCCGAAAGCGGCCAGGTCGGCATGACCGGCCGCCAGCCTCTCTTCGGCATCTTCCCTGCTGTATCCGCAGTTGCCCATGATAATGCCGTCGTATTCGGCCCGGAATTCCGCCAGGGTCATGGGTGCCCCCAGTTCATGAAAGCCGAAGGCCAGCCCGTCCATGATGTGGACGTAGGCCAGATCGAGCCGGTTCAACGCTTTGATGGTGTAAAGAAACGTTTCCCTGAAATCGGGGCTGCCCATATCGTTGAACACCCCGTTGGGGGAAAGGCGGACGCCGACCCGATGGGACGGCCACACCTCCAGAACGGCTGCCAGGACTTCCCCCAGAAACCGGTATTTGTTCGCAAGGCTGCCGCCGTATCGGTCCTTCCGGAGATTGGTCCTGGAATCAAGAAACTGATTGATCAGATAGCCGTTGGCGGCGTGGACCTCGATACCGCTGAAGCCGGCTTCTTTGGCATTCGACGCGGCTTTACGATAGTCGCCCACGGTGGCCTTGATCTCATCGACGGTAAGGGCCCGCGGGGTTTCATAATCCTTCTTGCCGAAAGGCGTGCGGATCTGGTCGCCATTCAGCTTGACGGCCGAAGCGGAAACCGGCAGGGCGCCATCGTGAAAATCGCTGTGCGAGGCCCGGCCGCAATGCCACAGCTGCAAAAAAATCGGTGTGCCGGTGGGCTTCACTGTTTCCGTGACAATGCGCCACCCGGCGACCATTTCGTCGGTGTAGATGCCGGGTGAGCCGACCCAGCCGTTGCCCTGAGCCGAAACAACGGTAGCCTCGGTAATGAGCATACCGGCGGAAGCGCGCTGAAGATAGTATTCGGCCATCAGCTTGTTGGGAACGCGTGATTCACCGGCTCTCCCTCTGGTCATGGGGGCCAGCACGATTCTGTTTTTAAGTTCCAAGTCGCCTATCGTGAGCGGTGCGAAAAGTTTATAGTCGGTCATGAGGTCCTCCTGAATTTGTGACGTCTGCGGTTTACGCATCGATTAGAATCAAATGGACGCTTTTGGCTAGGAAAGCGGGGGGATTTACCGCCGGCAGGGCCCTACAGAATCATCTTGACGGCTGGCGCTGCTTTCAGGCGGGCAAAAAGGCGGTTGCGCGCCGCTTCGCTGGCGACCTCGGTGTCGAGATGCAGGGAGACGTATTTCCCGGTGCGGCTCTTGTTGGATGGGGTCAGCCGATACGTGTCCGACGGCAGGCATTCGGCGACGTTGTCGCAGAGGGCCTGCGGGTCGGTGCCGATGAGGGTAAACGTCCATCGGCAGGGATAGGTTATGATGGGGTTGTCCATTTGCGGTTCCTTCAATTGCGATCCAAAAACATAATCGTCCCTGGACGGGTTGTCAAAGACCGTCCGGCCCGATGGCTTGAATGCCGGCGGGACTCTTTTCGCTTGCCTCCCCTGCGGGTTTTTATGATATGGATGCGACCGGTTTTCGCCGTGATGACAATACGAATGCATCGACACGCAGGGGGCCTGCCATGGCAGACGATAATGGGGTGACAGCAAATGAAAAGCGCAGCCGATTCGCCGCCCGGATGACGGACGTGCTGAATTACGGCGCTCTCAATCTGGCTATGGGCCTGGGCTATCGGGCCGGTCTGTTCGACGTCATGGATGCCTTTAGCGGCCCGGCGTCGATTGACGACATTGCCGCCCGGGCCGGTATGAGCCATCGCTATGTGAAAGAATGGCTGGGGGTCATGGTGTGCGGTGACGTGGTGGAATTGGCCAATGGGGATGACGGTGAAGACCGGTACTTCTTGCCCCGGGAGCATGCCGACCTGATTACCCGGCGGGCCGGCAGCAGCAATCTGGGCGTCTACACCCAGGAAATCCCCCTGCTGACACGCTGTGCCATGGACGAGGTCATGGAGGGCTTTCGGACCGGGCAGGGGGTTGCCTACGCGAACTACCCGCGCTTCCAGCAATTCATGGGGCAGCTGGCGGATGCCAAGCACCGGGAGGTTCTGGTGGAGACATTTTTGCCGTCCGTGGACAACGGCGCCATTGTCCGCCGGATGGAAGCCGGCATTCGGGTATGCGATCTGGGCTGTGCCGAGGGAGTGGCCCTGACCCTCATGGCGGCCGCCTTTCCCAACAGCACCTTTGTGGGGCTGGACATTTCCGAGGAGGCCCTGCAAGTGGCCCGGGCCGAAGCGAAGGCCCAGGGGCTCACGAACATCACGTTCATCAACCAGGACGCGGCCGCGCTTGACCTTACGGCCGATCTTGCGGGAACCTTTGATTATGTGACCGCCTTCGATGCCATCCACGATCAGACGCGGCCGATGGACGCCCTGAAAGGTGTGCATGCGTTATTGAAGCCGGGTGGGTGTTTCTCCATGGTGGACATCGCCGCGGGCAGTCGTCTGGCGGACAATCGGGACCACCCCATGGGCCCCTTTCTTTACACGGTCAGCCTGATGCACTGCATGCCGGTGGGCCTGGTGGACGGCGGCACGGGGCTGGGGATGATGTGGGGGCGGGAGAAGGCTGTCGCCATGCTGCAGGCCGCCGGGTTCGAAGACGTGGATGTGGCGGCGATTCCGGAGGATGCGTTCAACCTCCACTTCTTCTCCCACAAGTCGGCAACTTCGTAAAATGCCCAATATCGGCGTTGTGCGGCAGGAATCGTCGCTGCGGCGTAGTTTTACTATTACTTTTCTTTCACGGGAAAAGAAAAGTAATCAAAAGAAACCGCCCGTGCCCCGCTTAATCCTGCGCGTCCCGCCTGTGCGCGGACGCGTCGAAACTCGCCCACCTTCGCTTGGGCTGCGGTGGGCTCAGACAGTCGCCGCGTCTTTTTCGCGCGCAGACGGGATGCTCGGCGCGGGACAAAGGGGTTTCCCAACACCCTAAAACCGTTAAAAACTTACATCGAACGACTGTGTAGCATTCCCTAGTCGGAGAAGCATGCTTGGGTTTACCCTCGAACCCCAGGCCCCTCGACCCCTGGACTCCTTGAATCCTTGACCCCTTATTCTTTTGTCGCCAATATTTCCCGCAAATACCGTCCGGTATAGCTGGCCTTGATGCCGGCCACGGCTTCCGGCGGTCCCTCGGCCACGATGCGGCCGCCGCCGCTGCCGCCTTCCGGGCCCAGGTCGATGATCCAGTCGGCGGTTTTGATCACATCCAGATTGTGTTCGATAATGATCACGGTGTTGCCGCCGTCCACCAGGCGCTGGAGCACGGTGAGCAGCATGCGGATGTCCTCGAAGTGCAGGCCGGTGGTGGGTTCGTCCAGGATGTAGAGGGTCCGGCCGGTTTCTTTTTTGGCCAGTTCCCGGGCCAGCTTGATGCGTTGGGCCTCGCCTCCCGAGAGGGTGACGGCCGACTGGCCCAGTTTGATGTAGCCCAGCCCCACATCCATGAGGGTGTCCAGGATGGCCATGATCCGCGGGTGGTGGGCGAACAGCTCCCGGGCCTGGCGGACCGACAGCGCCAGGACATCGGCGATGGAATGGCCCTTGTAGGCGACTTCCAGGGTCGCTTCATTGAAGCGGCGTCCCTGGCAGGCCTCGCAGGGCACGTAGACATCGGCCAGGAAGTGCATTTCCACCTTGATGAAGCCATCGCCCCGGCAGGCCTCACAGCGTCCCCCTTTGACGTTGAAGGAAAAGCGTCCCTTCTGGTAGCCCCGCTCCCTCGCGGCCGGCAGGCGGGCGAAGAAGTCCCGGATCAGGTCGAAAACCTTGGTGTAGGTGGCCGGGTTGCTGCGGGGCGTGCGGCCGATGGCTTTCTGGTCGATATTGATCACCTTGTCGATGTGGGGCAGGCCCTTGAGCCCGGCATGACCGCCCACCTCCAGGGTGGCGCCGTGCAGCCGGCGGGCCAGGGCGGGATAGAGAATCTGGTTGACCAGGCTGGACTTGCCGGCCCCGGATACCCCGGTGACCGCCACGAGCAGTCTTAGGGGGATGCGGACATCCATGCCCGCCAGATTGTTGGCCGTGGCTTTGCGGATGGCCATCCAGCCGTTATTGCGGGCCGGCGGCTTCCGGCGTTGTCCGGGAATCGGGATGTCGGTTTTCCCGGACAGGTAGTGCCCCGTGACGGATTTTTTGTTGCGGCGGATCTGTGCCGGTGTGCCCTGGGCCACGACCCGGCCCCCCAGCAAGCCGGCACCGGGGCCCATGTCCACGATCCAGTCGGCGGATTCCATGGTCTCCCGGTCATGCTCGATGACGATCAGGGAATTGCCGATGTCCCGCAGGTGGGCCAGGGTGTCCAGCAGGCGCCGGTTGTCGCGCTGGTGCAGGCCGATGGAGGGCTCGTCCAGGATATAGAGAACACCGGTCAGCTCCGAGCCCACCTGGGAGGCCAGGCGAATGCGCTGGGACTCGCCGCCGGAAAGGGTCGGTCCCTTGCGGGAGAGGGTCAGGTAGTCCAGGCCCACATTGACCAGGAAGCCCAACCGGGAAACAATCTCACGAACCAGTTCCTCCGCGATGAGTTTGCGGTTGCCCCGGAGATCGAGCCCCTGCATGAAGGCGCTGGCTTCGCCCACGGTCATGGCGGTGACATCCATGATGGACTTGCCGCCGATGCGCACGTGCAGCACTTCCGGTTTCAGTCGGTCGCCCTTGCAGGTGGGGCAGGCCTTTTCCGACATGAAGGCGGCATAGTAGCGTTTTTGCCGTTCGGACTGGGTCTGCTGGTAGCGGCGCATCAACGCCGGCACCAGTCCCTCCCAGGCGGTCTTGAACTGCCCCTGGATTTTTTCCGAATCCCAGGAAACCACCATTTCCCGGCCATTGGAGCCGTACAGCACCAGGTCCCGTTGCTTGCGGGCCAGTTTGTTCCAGGGGGTGTCCAGGGGAAGGCCCCACTGCCGGTGCAGCCCCTCGATCTGGCGTCCGCTCCAGGAGTTTTTGGCGCCGCCCCCGTTGGTGAAATGGTTGCGCCAGGGCAGCAGCGCCCCCTGGCGGATGGTGAGCCGTTTGTCCGGGATCAGCTTGTCCGGGTCCATGGACAGCCGGCTGCCGATACCGTTGCAGTCGGGGCACATGCCCTGGGGGGAATTGAAGGAAAAAAGGGGCGGATCCAGTTCCGGGTAGGCGATGCCGCAGCAGGAACGGGCTTCGCTCATCTGCCAGTCTTCCTGACCCGGGATATGCACCACCAGGCGGCCCTGGCCGGTTTTCAGGGCCAATTCCACCGAATCGGTCAGGCGCTTGCGGAAAGGTGTTCCCGCTTTCACCACCAGGCGATCCACCACCACTTCGATGGTGTGCTTTTTGTGCCGGGCCAGGGGGGGCACATCCTCCAGATCATGGATCGTTCCATTGACCCGCACACGCCCGAAGCCCGCCTGCCGCAGCCTGTCCAGGCGATCCCGGTGGGTGCCTTTGCGGTTGGCCACCACGGGTGCCATGAGCACCATGCGGGTGCCGTCCGGCAGATCCATAATCTGTTCCACCATGGCCTGGGCATTGCCCCGGCCCACGCGCCGGCCGCAGCGGATGCAATACTGCTCCCCGATGCGGGCGAACAGGACCCGCAGGTAGTCATAGATTTCCGTGATGGTGCCCACGGTGGAGCGCGGGTTGCGGCTGGCGGCCTTTTGCTCGATGGCAATGGTGGGGGACAACCCCCGGATCATGTCGTAGCGCGGTTTGTCCATCTGCCCGAGGAACTGCCGGGCATAGGCCGACAGGGATTCCACGTAACGGCGCTGTCCCTCGGCGTAAAGCGTGTCGAAGGCCAGGCTGGATTTGCCGGATCCGGACACCCCGGTCACGACGATCAGTTTTTTCTTGGGCAGTTCGAGGTCGATGTTCTGCAGGTTGTGCTCCCGGGCCCCCTTGATCATGATGGTGTCGATCTCGGTCCGGGCGCGGCCCTGGCGTTGTCGGCGTGATGGTTTGGTGCCCATGGCGTTGTCCGTCCTCAATGGATTAGGCATCGGCGGTCTCGGCCGCCGGTTGACTAAAGGTCAACAGGTGTCGGGCCTATTTAGCGGATGGTGCCGGGACGGTCAACGGGCAATCGGCATTGCGGCGACGGCTGCGTGGTTTGAAATTTTATCTAAAGTACCACTGAAAAACGCCAATAAAGGAGGAAGACATCACATCACATTCAAGCCGGACAAACGCCCTAATTGTCCATCATATGGAGAGGTGAACATGTTTTTGAAACGGTCCCTGAAATTCAAATTGATCGTACTCGGTGTCATCCTTTCGGTGGCGCCCCTGATGGTGGTCGCTGTCAGCACCTTCTACCAGAACCGGCACATGGCCGAAGCCGCTTCGGACGGTCTGTCCCATCTCGCGCATGCTGATTTAACCCACATGGTGGCCGGCATCCGGACCATGGTGGCCACCCAGAACGATATCCTTCAGGAACAGGTCATACACGATCTGAACGTGGCCCGGCGCGTCCTGCGGGACAGCGGCGGGGCGATGCTTGATTTTTCGGAAACCGCCACCTGGCAGGCGGTCGACCAGTATACCAAGGAAACCGAGACGGTGGAACTGCCCCACATGACCCTGGGCGGTGAGTGGCTGGAGCAAAATACGGACCCGGGTATTCCCACGTTGTTTGTGGACGAGGTGAGGCTGCTGGTGGGCGGCACCTGCACGGTGTTCCAGCGCATGAACGAGGCCGGTGACATGCTCCGGGTGGCCACCAACGTGGCGAAACGCGACAACACCCGGGCCATCGGGACCTACATCCCGGCGGTCAACCCGGACGGCCAACCCAACCCGGTGGTGGCCACGCTTTTGGACCGGAAGACCTTCAAGGGACGCGCGTATGTGGTCAATGCCTGGTATCTCACGGCCTACGAGCCGTTGTTCAACAACGATGGCGAGGTCATCGGCGCCCTCTATTTCGGCGTCAAACAGGAAAGCACCCCGGCCATGCGCGCGGCCCTCATGAAGATGAAAGTCGGCGAGACGGGGTATGTCTGGATCCTCGATTCCAAAGGTAACTACGCCCTCTCCAAGGATGGCCAGCGGGATGGCGAAAACATCATGGCGGCCAAAGACGCGGACGGGAATTTGTTTATCAAAGACATTGTCACGAAAGCCCTCGATTCCGAGGATGGCGAAATCTTTGACAGCATCTACCCCTGGAAAAACGAAGGGGATGTCGCCGCCCGCATGAAAATCAGCAAGGTGACCTATTTCAAACCCTGGGACTGGATCATCGGGGCCGGCACATTCGAGGACGAGTTTTTTGCGGCCCGGGATACGATTCAGGCGGACAGCCGCGCCAGCATGACGATCCTGGCGGTGCTCATCGGGGTTGCTTTGATCGCGTCCCTGGGGTTGTGGGCGTTGATGGCCGGCCGGATCGGCAAAAAGCTTTCCGGTTTTGCCAACCACATGCAGGGGGCCTCGGACGAGGTGGCCTCGGCGGCCGGTGAAGTGTCTTCCGCCAGCCAGTCCCTGGCGGAAGGGGCCTCGGAGCAGGCCGCCAGCATCGAGGAGACCTCGGCATCCCTGGAGGAAATGTCTTCCATGACCAAGCAGAACGCCGACAATGCCAGTCAGGCGGATGCCCTGATGAAAGATGCCAATGGAACCATCGCCACGGCCAATGCCACCATGGACCGCATGACCGCATCCATGACGAGCATCACCCACAGCAGCGAAGAAACCCAGAAGATCGTCAAGACCATCGACGAGATCGCCTTTCAAACCAACCTGCTGGCGTTGAACGCGGCGGTCGAGGCGGCCCGGGCCGGTGAGGCCGGGGCGGGATTTGCCGTGGTGGCCGACGAGGTGCGCAACCTGGCCATGCGGGCGGCGGATGCGGCCAAAGATACCTCCAACCTGATCGAGGAGTCGGTGCGCCAGATCAAGGAAGGGGCCGATCTTGTGGAAGTGACCAACAAGGCTTTTGACGAGGTGGCGGTGCAGGCCGAGAAGGTGACGCACCTGGTGGGCGAGATCGCCGCCGCCTCCACCGAGCAGGCCCAGGGCATCGGACAGGTGAACTCGGCGGTCAGCGAAATGGACCGGGTGGTGCAGCAGAATGCCGCCACGGCGGAAGAATCCGCTTCCGCCTCCGAGGAGATGAACGCCCAGGCCGAGCAGATGAAAAGCACGGTGAGCGAGTTGGTCGGGTACCTGGAAGGCGGCGTGGGAAAGTCCCAACCGGTGGAAACACGACTGGCGCAAAAAGCCACTGCCGCTGCCTCACCGCAAAAGTCGCTTCCGGCAGCGCCGCCGCGGGATCCTGAAGATATTATCCCGATGGAGGCGGGGGATAGCTTCGACGACTTTTAAGGCTCATTTATTAACCTGGCGATTCATCATGCCAAGGTTGTCATTCCGGCGAAAGCCGGAATCTATGGGCAAATGGCCGGTTTGCATGGCGATCCCGACTTTCGCCGGGATGACGTGAGTTTGTATATTTTGTTGCCAGGTTAATAAACCCTATACGACATAGAAAGACCCCGGATCGGCAGAACCGATCCGGGGTTTTGTTTTTTCAAAGGATGTCTTCCTTTTTTTTCGCGTGGAAGAATTTCACGGCACAGGCGATGTTAAAGTAGGCCCTGCCTAAGGCACCTGCTCGATCCAGCTTCCGCCTTCCAACCATTTTTCCTGCAGCTTTTTCAACTGTCCGGTGCCCTGGAGCGTGTTCAGAAAATTCTGGACCCAGTTGATCAGCAGGGCGTCCTCCGGCATGGCGATGCCCAGGGGCTCGAAGGTCAACGGCGACTTGCCGGCGGATAGCCCCTTGTCCTGATGGCGGTAGGCCGCAAAGGCGCAAAAGGGCAGGTCGGCCACCATGACATCCGCCTTGCTGTTCAGGAGAAGATCGACCGCCGCGTCATAGGATGGGGTAAGGGTAAGCTTGGCCTTGGGCATGAGGGTCTCGGCAAATTTCTGGCTGGTGGAATTCTCCAGCGTGGTTACGACCACCCCTGGAGCGTTCAGGCCGTCCGCATCCTGCAGTTCGGCATAGCGTTTTTCCAGAGCTAGGATGCCTTTGCCGGAAACGTAATAGGGCCCCACAAAAGCGACGTTACGATTTCGGTTCGGTGTAATGGTCATGCCGGAAATCACCATGTCGACCTTGCCGTCCTCCAGGGCCGGCAGCAAGTCGGCAAACGGCATGGCGACGAATTGGACCTCAATCCCAAGGCCTTGCGCGACAGCCCGGGCAATGTCGATATCCAACCCGATGATCTCCCCACTCTTGGCCTTTACGCTCATGGGGGGCTGCTGGCCGCTGGTTCCCACCACCAGTTCACCCTTTTCCAGAATGCGGTCCAGCGCCGGGCCGGCCGCGGCGTGGACGGTTAACAGAAGAACGGTCAGGCATACGCATACGAGACCAACGGTTGTTTTTCGCATATAGGGGTTCCTTTGCGTCGAAAAAGGTTCATGAAATATTGGGGATAGGCGTTTGTCATCCATACCGGTTATCCGAATTTTTCTCAATAGGCGTCTAACGGTGCCGCGCGTTGGGTCGATGTCACCCGGAATCTCTTGGGCGCAACCATTTGTCCACCACGATACGCGCTAAAACATATCCCACCAGGAAGAGCAAAATCAGGAGGGCGGCCTGTTTGAAGCTGTGATCGATCAATTCTTCGCCTTCGCTTCCAACACGATGGACGGCGTCCTCCAGACGTGGCAGGAGGATTTCCCAGCCCGGTGAGTTCAATAGGGCTTCAAAGGTGCTGATCAGCGTATTCAAATCCCGGGCGGCACTGCCGACGTTGGTTGCCGTTTGCGCATATTCCGTGATGTCGAAAGGGTCGTCATCGAGATCTTCCCCCTCTTCCAGGCGTATGATTTTCTCCATGAACAGGTTCAAGGACGCCATGGCGCGGCTGCTTTCCTCTATGGTCAGGCGCAGGTCGGCCAGCATTCGACCCAGGCGTTTTTCTTCCCTGACCAAATCCTGGATGGCCTGCTGCCGTTCCTTGCCCAATGCGGCCATGAATTGCCGGATGGCTGCCTCCCGTTCGTCCCCGACTTTCACCGCAAGAAGTTCGATATGCTTTTGGCCGAGTTGGTCGAGTTCTTCGGCGGCTTGGCGAAGAAGGTTTTCCCGGATCGTGGCAATATCCTGCGGAAATTTTTCGGCTACGGCGGCCATCCTTTCCGAGACGGCAGCCATGCGGTCAAGATTGGACAGGAGGTTGTAAGCTTGCGGATTCAATGCCATTTGTGAAAGCCAGACATCGGCGAAATAGCCGGTCAGCAGCGGCATGCGGGTGGCCAGAAACAGGGATCGCTCCGCCAGCAGGCGGGTTTCCTCAACTTCCTGGGTGGCCTGCTGGACGGACTGGAACAAACCGCTGAGCTGGGACGTTTGATGCGCCATGGTGGATTTTTTCCGTTCCGTGGCGTAGTCGCTAAAGCGCAGCAAACTGAAGGATAGCACTTCAGGGTTGGCGCGCCGCCATTCCAGGATTATTTTTTGAAGATCGCCCTGTCTCTCCAGATCGAGAATGCGGGCGGCGAGCTGCCATACATCGTCTTCGGCTGTGCGGAGGCCTATTACGATTGGTTCGATTTTGCTGCCCATCTGATCCAGCCAGTGTTCTTCATAGATCATGCGGCCCAGGGTCACCATGGCGACCATATCCAGCAAGGCAATGTCGGGGTTGGGTTCGGCCGCGATGGTGTACACGGAAGCGATGGAGAGCACCGTGTCGCCGAGCACGATCCGCCGCTGGTCGGGCAAAGGCTGGCCCGTCTGGAAATCTTCGATCGCCTGGAGCATAAACGTGGCAAAGCGGTCGGCGAATCCCATGAGCTCTGACTGCAGCTCGATTTCGGTCATGACATAGCCGCGGGGTTGCGCCGGTTTTGGTCGGCTGACGACCGTACAGGCGAGTAGTACGAAACTGACGACAATCGATAAGAACCAAAGACCGGTTCTTCTGTCGTTGCGACGTATTATTGAGGGCATTCGTCTATTCCCTCCCATGGTTTGATTCCCGGCCAAACGGTTCGGCTTCGCTAGGCCTATCGAACGCGTGGCATATCCGGGCTAGGATTTCAGAAAAACGGGATAAAGCTTGACCAAACCGCGGCAGACCTGTCGAAAGGGGACGGAAAACAAGCGCTGGAGGCGTGGTGTCATTGTCGGTGATAACTGTCGGGTCTGCCGCGTATCACCATAGGTGCGTGCCAACAGGTTTGGGAGCGACTAGTTTTGATCTAAACCCTCCACCTCTGGTGGAGGCCGCGGAGCGGTTCGACCGATCCGATGTGATTTTATGGAGGCGTTTCTTCATTTTCTGTCCCGTGACAGAAATCGAAGCAAAAGAGCACGCCCGTGTCCCGCTTACCCCTGCGCGTCGTCGGTGCGGCCGGAGCGCGCGGAAACTCACCCGCCCTCGCTTGGGCTACGGCGGGCTCAGACAGTCCGCGCGCTTTTTTCCGTCCGCCCCGCCGATGCTCGGCGCGGGACAATGGGAAAAC
>Ga0207799_100135_pt1 | contig 81569 bp, 75 predicted proteins | sample TtanPargueraPR_4_FD_187742 | JGI IMG/M metagenome (GOLD analysis project Ga0207799, IMG submission 187742) | Aerobic enrichment media microbial communities from Bioluminiscent Bay, La Parguera, Puerto Rico - Tt and M2 (SPAdes) | ecosystem: Environmental > Aquatic > Marine > Unclassified ...
TTCGCCGGCGAAGTTCGCGCTCTGGAACGTGAGGGTGGTCGGGGCGGCGGAAGCCGACGCCGTGACGGCGAAGAGCGCGGCGGCGGCGCTCGCGATAAGCAGTTTCTTCATTTCTAGCTCCTGTTACAGAGGCCGATTAACTGGCCGGGTTCTTCTTTTCTCGGACGGGATCGAGACGGCGAGTTCGTGTCCGATTCGGAGGTCTTCCGACGGGCCCGCAGCGGCGTGCCGCCGGAATTCCGGGGCAGGCGGCCGTGGGGTCCGAGATGGCAAACCGGTGTTTTCGAAAGGCCTCCTGCTGGTATATTGGTTTTTTGGTATTTGGTTTTTTGGTGTTTCGGTCCGGATATTTCACCAAAGCCCAATCGTCTGTCAACCGAAAAGCCGAGGAACAAACTCGAATCATCTGGGTTGCGCAGAATCTGTTCGATTGGTATTTCTGGTACCAGATTGCCAATTCGAGCGGATGGAGCCCCAATCAAATGCCCATGGGCGAAGCGGATATCGCCGCGCATCTCGAGAAGGTCCGGGTCAAGCGCCCGTCCGATCTGATCATCGAGCAGATCAGCAAGCTCATTACGTCCGGTGTCCTGAAACCCGGCCAGCGGCTGCCCTCCGAGCGGGTGCTGGAGGAGAAGTTCGGCGTCGGCCGGGCCAACGTGCGCCAAGCGCTGCACAAGCTGGAGCTCTACGGCATCGTCCGCACCCTGCCGCAGAGCGGAACGGTGGTGGAGGAGATCGGCGTCCAGACCATCGAGTGGCTGATCCGCAACATCGTGGGTTTGGAGGAACTGACGCCGCAGATGCTTTCGGAGGTGCGCGGCATCCTGGAAGTGTCCTCGGCCGAGCTCGCCGCCGAGCGGGCATCGCCGGAACAGAAGGCCGAGCTGCGCCAGATCTACGACCAGCTGGCCGAGCAGACGGCAGCCGGAGAATACGTATTGGAGACGGACTTCCTGTTCCACATGCGGCTGGCCGACGCGACGAACAACGTGCTGCTACGGTCCCTGGTCAGCCTGATCCGCCCCGACATCCTGCGGTTCTCGCAGGAGCACCGGACCTTCGAGCACGGCCGGCCGAAGGAAGCCCTGGAGGAACACCGGCAGATTCTGGAGGCGGTGGAGAACCGCGCGCCGGAAGCGGCGGCGACCGCCATGCGTCACCACATCTCGAAATCCCGCGAACAGTATCAGGCCCGGTAGCGTTCATCCGGCGAAAGACAAAGGGGGGGGCGACGGCTGCGCTGGGGGCATGGCTGCCATGCCGGATGCGAACTGGTCCCCTTGCCTTCGATCCGTATGATGAAATCCGCTGACGCCGCTGCCGGGTCCTTCCGGCGGCGGTGTTTGCCGATTACGGAGAGCCTGCCGCGGCGCCGTCCCGCGCCGAGCCTTGCCCGCCACCGCCGATTGCGAACGAAGATTCAGGAACGACGACTTTGACTGCGAACGTGTTCGACCAGGTTGCGATGCTCACCCTCATGATGCTGGTGGGCGGCTTCCTCCGGAAAACCGGGATCATCACCGACACCGTGAACCGGGGGCTCGCCAGCATCCTGATCAACATCACCCTGCCGTTCATGATCGTCTTCTCGTTCAATTTCGAGTTTTCGGCCGAGGTGTTCGAGCGGGGCGCCCAGATCTTCGGCTATTCCATGGCCATCCACGCGGCGCTGCTGGGGCTCGGCACGGTCCTCTATTGGCGGTTCGACGGGCCGCGCAAGAACGTGCTGAAGTTCGCCACCGTGTTCTCCAACTGCGGCTTCATGGGGTACCCGGTCATCCAGGGGCTGTTCGGCAGCATCGGGGTGTTCTACACCTCGATCTACACGATCCCATTCAACCTGTTCATCTTCTCGTTCGGGGTGATGATGTTCACCGGCCAGCGCGACCTGAAGAGCATCCGCCGCAGCCTGCTGGCCAACCCGCCCTTGATCTCGACGCTGGTCGGCATCGCCGTGTTCGTGCTCTCCATCCCGATCCCGGCGGCCATCCACAACACGCTGGGCATGGTCGGCAACATGACGACGCCGATCTCCATGTTCATCATCGGCGCCATGCTGGCCGACGTGAAGCTCGGCGACGTGTTCAAGGGGATCGACGTCTATTACGTCAGCGCCCTGAAGCTGATCGTCCTGCCGGCCCTGGCCTATCTGGTGCTGTCGCTCTGGGGCGTCGACAGGACCGTCCTGTATATCTGCGTGATCCTGGTCGCCATGCCGACGGCCAGCCTGATCGGGGTGTTCGCCGAGAAGTACGACGGCGACCGCTTGCTCGCCTCGCGCTGCGCCTTCCTGACGACGGTGCTCTCGATGATTACCATCCCGGGCGTCATCTCGAACCTGTAGGGCGCCTCGCCCTAGTGGAACAGCCCGGGCAGGAAGGTGACCAGCCCCGGGAACAGCGTAATCAGGAACAGCACGGCGATCGGCGGGATCAGCCAGGGCAGGATGGCGCGGGCCAGCACCTGGATCGGGATGTCGCTGACCTTGGCGACGACGAACAGCGAGACCCCCATCGGCGGCGTCAGGATGCTGATCATCAGGTTGAGGACGATGATCACGCCGAAATGCACCGGATCGACCCCGAACTGCAGGGCGACCGGCACCAGCATCGGCACGAGGATCAGCAGGATGGCCAGGGATTCGATGAAGGCGCCGAGGATGAAGATCAGCGCGTTGACGATGAACAGGAAGACGACCGGGTTGTCGGTCATGCCGAGGAACAGCTCGGCGATCTGCTGCGGCGCCTGTTCGCGGGCCAGGATGTAGCCGAACAGGCCGACCCCGGCGACGATCGTGCCGACCGCGGCCGAGGTGACCGCCGTTTCGTAGAGATCGGCGAGGAATTTTCCCAGCGGCAGTTCGTGATAGATGAAGAGGTTGAGCAGGATCGCGTAGAGCACGGTGATCCCGGCGGCCTCGGTCGGCGAGAAATAGCCGCTGAAGATGCCGCCGATGATGACGGCCGGGGTGAGCAGCGCACCGATCGAATCGCGGAACAGGCGGGCGATGTCGGCCAGGCTGGCCCGTTCGGTGACCGGGTAGTTGTGACGCCGGGCGAAGACATAGACCATCACCATCAGGGCACCGGCGGTGAGCACGCCGGGCGCCACTCCGGCGAGGAACAGGTCGCCGATCGACGTGTTGGCGATGACGCCGTACAGCACCATCGGGATGCTCGGCGGCACCAGCGGGCCGATCATCGAGGACGCGACGGTGACGGCGCCGGAAAATCTGTCGTCGTAACCGGCCTCGCGCATCGCCTGGATTTCCATCTTTCCGAGCCCGCCGGCATCGGCCATGGCCGAGCCCGACATGCCGGAGAAGAACAGGCTGGCCAGAACGTTGACGTGGCCGAGCCCGCCCGGAATGTGGCCGACCAGGGCCTTGGCGAAATCGAACAGGCGGCGCGAGATGCCCGACGAGTTCAGCAGGGTCGCGGTCAGGATGAACAGCGGCACCGCGAGCAGGGGAAAGCTGTTGAGGCTGTCCGACATCAGCCGGACGGCGAAGGTGAGGCCGGCGCCGACGATGTGGAAATAGCCGAGCGAGACGACGATCATCGCCACCCCGATGGGCACGCCGAGGGCGATCAGGGCCAGCCAGGCGGAGGCGAGGAACAGGATGATCATCGGCCGCCTCCCGTTTCGTTCTCCGCCCCATTCGCCAGGCCGCGCAGGCGGCGGACGAGCCGTTGCAGGACCCGCATAACGATGAAGACGCCGGCGACCGGATAGGCCGCGTAGAAGAAGATCATGGTCACCGGCAGGGTGACCGAGGTGGCGTCGGCGCTGCGCAGCGCGCCCTTGTAGCCGATGCGGATGAGTTCCGCGAAGACGACCAGCGAGAGGACGTCGATCAGCAGGTAGACCAGCGTCTTCGGGAGGCGGGGGAGGGCCTCGGCGAGGAAGGAGACCTTGAGGTGGGCATCCATCCGCTCGGCCTCGGCGATTCCGACGAAGACCATCCAGACCCAGAGCCAGCGCGACAGTTCCTCGGTCCAGATGGGAATGGGCAGGGGCAGGTAGCGGCTGACGATCTGCAGCAGGATGACCAGAAAGACGCCGAACAGCAGCCCGGCGGCGGTCCAGCCCTCCGGCCCGGTGTTCTTGAGCGGAATGTGAACCGGCACGGCGGGGTCCTCGACGACTGAAAAAAGAGCCGCCGGAGCGGAGTGGGGCGCTCCGGCGGCTGTAGAGGATCTTACTGTTTCATCAGGGCATCAATGCTGCCCGCTCCGAATTTTTCCTCCAGCGCCTGATAGTAGGGCTGCATGGCCTTGCGGAACGGGGCGGTATCCGGCTCGGTGACGGTGATGCCACGCTCCCGGAACTTGTCGAGCAGTTCGGCTTCCTGCCCGTATGTGAGGTCGTTGTTGACCTTGCGCCCGGCGGCGACCGCCTGCGTGACCAGGTCGCGCTGACCGTCGGTCAACCCGTCCCAGGTCTTCTTCGAGACGGCGATGGCCTTGCTGGCGATGAAGTGGTTGGTCAGGGCGACGTTCTTCTGGACCTCGTAGAATTTCATGGTCTCGATGGTCGGAAGCGGGTTCTCCTCGGCGTCGACCTGGTTGGTCTTGAGGGCGAGGTAGACTTCCTGGAAGGCCACCGGAACGGGCTTGGCGCCGGCCGCCTTGGCGAAATCGATCAGGAAGTCGACGTTCGGGGTGCGCAGCTTCAGCCCCTTCATGTCGTCGATGCTCTTGATCGGCCGGTTCGAGGTGGTCTGCCGGGTGCCGGCGTACCAGACATCGAGGATCTGCACGCCCTTGTCGTTGAACTGCTGGTTCATCTCCTGGCCGTAGGGGCCCTTGATGATGCGCAGGAGATGGTCGTAGTCCTGCACCACGTAAGGCTCGCCGACGAGTTTCAGCTTCGGGATGAGGTAGCTCATGTCGGGATAGCCGACGGCGGTGAAGTCGATTTCCCCTTCCCGGACCTGGTCGACGATGGCCTTGAGGCCGCCGAGCTGCTCGGACGGGAAGACCGCGACCTCCATCTTGCCGCCGGAAAGCTTCTCGAGCTCCGCTTTCATCGCGACGATGCCCTGGTGGATGATGCTGCCGGGCGAATCCTGGATGGCGAACTTGTACTCCTCGGCCGCGGCCGGTGCCGCCCCCAAGACGGCCATCGCGCCGACGCTTAAGAGACCGGCGGCGAATCGTTTCGCGAGGGTCATAGCGCTAAACCTCCTGTTTGATTTATGTGGGGCAGATCAAGGCGTTGACGGCTGGTTCCCCCGCCTCGCCCCTTCCTTGCCCGGAGTTTTATCTGTTTCAGCGCCGGAAGAGTACCATTCGACAATTTTGGTTGTCAATAAAATGCATATGGCTTGCCAAATTATAATTTTTGTATAACCATAAATGCCATAAACACGTTTCCCATGGGAGAGAAGATGTCTATGCAAGAATTTGCGGGGTTCTACGCGGCGATGCTGACCGGCTTTTCCGACGACGGCGCCTTCGACGAGGCCCGGCAGCGCGCCATCTGCGCCTATGTGCTGCGTCAGGACCTCGACGGCCTGTATGTCGGCGGCACCACGGCCGAACAGTCCCTGATGCAGGTCTCCGAGCGGATTGCCCAGCTGAAGATCGTCGGCGAATGCGTGCAGGCGAAGGGCGGTCGGCTGATCGCCCAGGTCGGCGCGCCGAGCCTGGGAAGCGCCACGACCCTTGCCAAAGCGGCTCGCGACGCGGGATATGACGCGGTTTCCGCGCTGCCGCCCGACCAGTCCCTCGCCCCCGGTTTCGCGGACATCGTCGATTACTACAAAGCCATCCAGGGGGCGGCGGGCCTGCCCCTGTTCATCTACCACTTCCCGGCCCCGGGGCGGCGCATCTTCAGTTTCGGGGAATTCGACGAACTGCTGTCGATCCCGGGGGTCGCGGGGGTCAAGTACACCTCCGGCGACCTGTACCTGTTCAGCCGCCTGCGCCGGGCCTTTCCCGACCATACCCTGCTGTTCGGCCTGGACGAGATCTATGCCAGCGGTGCGCTGTTCGGCGCCGACGGGGGCATCGGCTCGACCTACAACCTGATCGGCGGGCTCTACCGGAAGATCCACGGCTGCATCAACGCGGGCCAGGTGGACGAGGCGCGGCGCCTGCAGAAGATTTCCTGCGACCTGGTGGTCTGCCTGCTCGACGCCGGGTTGCTGCCAGCGACCAAGCGCGCCCTTGCCTGGCGCGGCGTCGATACGGGGCCCTGCCGTTTGCCGTTGAGATTGGCGGACAAGGCCGCTGTCGAGCGGCTGGATCGTTACCTGGACTGCGGAGTCCTTGATGATTTCCTGCGCTAAGGCGTGAAAGACTTTTTTTGGTAATACCAAAATCGGTTTTGTGAACGCCGTTGTCACACTTTAGAACCCTGTGATACAAGGCCGCATGAGCAAGACCCAAGCCCCTTCCCGGAAACTTTCGGCCGGTATCGTCGACCGGCTGGCCGAGCGAATCCGGGCCGGGGAGTATGAGGTCGGTGCTTTCTTCCCGTCCGAGCGCGAGCTGTGCGAGGAGTTCGGCGTCGGCCGTCCGTCGGTCCGCGAGGCGCTGACCGCCTTGCAGCGCATGGGATTGGCCGAACTGTCGCCGCGCCAGCGGCCGCGCGTCGCCAAGCCGACGGCGGGCAAGATCCTGCGCGAGTTGAGCGGCGCGGCGCGGTTCATCCTGGACCAGCCGGAAGGCTTCGCCCATTTCGAGCAGGTGCGCTCGTTCATCGAGGTCAGCCTGGCCCGTTATGCCGCCAGCCACGCGACCAACGCGCAGATCGCCCGGCTCGGCTACGTCCTGGAGCGTAACCAGCAGGCGATCGGCAAGGAGCGGGAATTCGTCGAGACGGATGTCGCTTTCCACCGGGCGCTGGCGGAAACCGCGGGCAACCCGATCATCATCGCGATGCACGACGCCTTCGTCGAATGGCTGATCATGCAGCGTCCGGAGATCGACGACGTGGAGAACCGCAACCGGCGCTCCTTCGAGGACCACAAGGAGATCTTCGATGCCGTATTGCGCCGCGACGCGGACCGCGCCGCCGGCGCCATGGAACGGCATATCGACAACGCCTACGAACTGTATCTGGCGCGCATCCACGGCGCGGCGCTGAAGTAGAGCAGTTTCACCCGATCGCTTTTCCGTAGGCTCGGTGCAACTCGCGCCCGGCGGGGTTCGTGTCGTCCATATAGGGATAGATCGCGAAGCCGATCAAACGCTCGGCGCCGCTTTGAGCGGCGGCGGTCAGCTGCTTGCGGATGCGGGGCAGCCCGGCGGCGGAAAACACGTTTTCCTCCCCTTCGATCCGGTGGGTGAACAGTTCGACGACCACGTCGAACGGTTGCCCGCGGGCCGAGAGCAGGACGAATAGGGAATCGAGATGGGCGTAGTTCGACACCCCCATCTTTCCCGCGCCGTCCTGGACCATCGGCCGAACGGGGGCCTTGCCGAGCAGGCCGTCCCAGAGATGCGCCAGATCGGTCTCGGCAGGCAATTCGCTGTGAAAGGTCGAGACGGCGAGCGGCGCCTGCGCACCCGCCGCGTCCGCGAGCTTCGCCAGGAAGCCCGCGAGAAGCCGGCGGTCGGGCGCTGCGGCCCAGCTGTGCTGGTCGATCTCATAGGGGACGTAGAATCCGGAAACGGCCGGATGCCGGCGCTCCGCGCAGGCTTCGATGAACGCCTTTCCCTGCTCGAGCGCATGTTCCAGGAAGGCGGTCCGGACGGTCCTGTCGCCTTCCGAGAGGACGGTCCAGTAGCCGGACTGATAGGGCAGCCCGATGGTGACGCGCAGGCCGAGTTGCGCCGCCGTGTCGAGCATCCCGCTGAATTCCGGGCCGGAAAGGACTGGTGCCCCGTCATGGACGGCCCATTGCAGGATGACGTCCCGGCAGCCGAGGCCGTGAAATATCCGCAGCCATTTTGCCATCCCACCGGAAGAGAAATTTCTATCCTTCTTCCAGATTTGAAGAAAAGTTCCATCCATGGGTCTCGGCAATGGGGGATCGCTCCAAGAAACCAGAAGTGAAGCGCCGCCGGCACCGAGTAAACTCAAAAACAAACGCCGGTTGATATCAAGTTTTTCGAATACCATCATTCCGGGAACACTTCTGAAATCCGTTGATTTTTACAGAAAATAGAGCGATAAACCCGTCCCAGGAAGGCCCCTTTTCGTGCGTGGGGTGCGATTAGGGTTTTCCGACGGTCCCCGGACCGCGGCGTCTTCCCGGTGTTCTTTGGATGAGAAGAATGAAAATTTCACGACGCACGGGACCGTGTGAGCGGGTGCCGGGTGTGTCGTGTTCCATGTAAGGTCACCGCGTCATCTATTGGCCGGAATCCTGCCGACAGTGGGTGTAGCGAGAATGTAGAAAGGCGCTCTGCGCGCCGTTGTTAAGCAAAAAACAAGGGCTTTCCTCACGTTGCCGCCGCCCGAATGGCGAACGGAAACGTTTTTGTTGAGGGTGTGCCTGAACGTTTAAGCCGCGACATTTCCCGTTACTCTGTGGGAAAAAGGCGCGGGCGTTCCCCTGCCGGGGAGTCGCCGGGCCCGTCGCGTCGAAAACCAAGAAAAATGGCGATCGACTATGAACGAAAACAAGAACTGTCTCCCGGCGCGTCTGTTCCGTATCGGACTTTGTGCCTTCTTTTCCCTGGTGTTTTTTTCGCCGGCCCTTCACGCGCAAGGCGCTGATGGCGACAAGGCCGCCCTGGAGGCGGCGATCTCCCGCCTGACCTCCAACACGGTCCGGATCGCGACGGTCAGCTTGACCGATCTGGGCTTTTCCAAGCCGATCGTGCTATCGGGCCGGGAAACCCGCCGAGACCTGTTCTTTCCGATTCCCCGGGGCTCCTTCGTCCGGGACGGCGGGATCGACCTGGTCGGACGCTACCTGCGGGGCAACGGCGAATACCTGTCCTATGTCGCGTCGGTCGACGGCGTGCCGTTGTCGGCGACGCCACTGGACGGCGACGAGGGAGGCGTTTCCGTCCATCTGGCGGTGCGCGAGGCGTCCCGGCCGAGCGGATTCGTCAATCTGAACGTCGCCTGGTCCGCCGTTCCGCCGAGCCGGGGGTGCGCCGCGCTTTCCGAAATGGACAACGGCGCCTTCGAGATTTCGCCCGCGACCTCGTTGACTTATTCCTACGATCGCAGCGCGGTGACCAACATCGCCGGCGCCTGGGATACCTTGCCGCAGGATCCGATCCTGGTCGTCGCACATGGCCGGTTGTCTGAAGAGAGCTACGATACCGCCTGGCGTCTGCTGGCCGTGCTGGACCGGGCCGGGAAGCATCCCGCGGTCCGCGCCTTTCCGCAGGTTGGCGATACGGTCGATCTCCCCGATCTCGAGGTTCCCGCGCCCCTGGCCAAGCTGCCCGCCTTCCGCCGGTTCACCGCGCCCGGCCCGCACCGGATCGAAAGCGAGGCCGAGATCGGCCTGCTGATCCTGCTGGCCCATCAGGGGGGATTGAATGCGCATTTCGTGGTCGATGACGAACCCCTGCGCCGGCAGCTCGGCGGCGCGGTCACGGCGTTCCTCGGGGAAATCGCCAAGATTTCGCCCGCCGCGGCCGATCGCGTGGAAGAATGGTGGAATCCGCCTTCGGCCGGAAACCCCGATCCGGAGGGCAGCATCCATTTCCAGCATGTCGGGAACTCTCCGGTCATCGCCCTGAAAGGGGCTGCCGCTCCCGGTATGCTGACCAGTATCTGGCGCCCGACCGCCGTGGTCTCCAACATCCGGGTGACCGCCGCGAACGTTCCCGGTTCCGAAGACCGGTCGGCGATCGGTGTCGGCCGGCTTGGCGGGCAACCCGGAACCTTCGACGTTCTCGAGCGGGGCGACTGGACGGCGAATTTCGATCTTGCCTCGCTGCATAGCCGTGGACGGCAGCCGAAGCGGTTCCAGATCGACGTATCGGCCGCGCCGGGGGCGGCGTATTCCGCGCCGGTCGCGTCGGTTCTCCTGAACGATTTCCTGCTCGGCGCCCGCCGCCTGGATGCCGACGGTCGGCCGGAACGGATTTCCGTCGACATTCCGCATTACGCCCTCAGACTCCACAATACCCTGCGGGTGTCGTTCCAGCGCCAGCTCATGTCGGACGGCTGCCGCGAAAAGCCGTCGGCCTTTCCGGTTTCGGTGCTCCCGTCGAGCCATGTCGAGATGGGGGCCGCGTCATCGGCGGCCGATTTCCTGAGCGTGATGCTGCGGCTGTCGGACCGGCCAACGCTCATGGTACCGGAATCCTATCTGAGTGACCTGGCCTCGCTGTCCCATGTGGCCCTGCTGGCCCAGTCTTTCGGGCTGTCTCCGGTGAGCGCGAAGCTGGATGTCGTTTCGGCGGCGTCGAGCCCGGCGCCCGCGACGCCGTTCCTGGCGCTGGACGTTGCGGTCGACGGGGCCAACCTCCGGGCCCACTGGGACGATGACCATCTGCGGATCGACGGCGCGGACGACGAGCAACTGCTCGACGTGACCGAGCTCGACCATCTGAGCCTGGCCCAGGCCGTCAAGGTGAAGGGGCAGTTCGGCGTCGTCTTCAGCACGATCGGCGCGACGGCTCCGGCGCTGACGGAGCCTTTCTTCGTGAAGAACGGCGATGTCGCGTTGATTTCGTCGGAGGGGCCGATCGCCACCATCGGGACATCGGGCCGGGACGAGGAGATGGAGGCTGAGGCGAACCCCCTCTGGGGCTGGGGCTACAAGCAGCTCGCCATCGTCGGCGGAGGGTTGGCCGCCTTCCTTCTTCTGCTCCTGGTGGCCCAACGGGCGCGTAATCGCAGGATGAAGGGCGGGAAATAACCCGTCCGGTCCGGTCTTTCCGCCATGCTCTACCTGCAGTCATACGCCTTCGCCGAATATTATGCGGCGCTGGAATGGAGCGCCGCCGTCGTCGCGCTGATCATCCTGGTTTCGTGCCTCGATGACCTGTTCATCGATGTCTACTACTGGGTGCGCGAGGCCTACCGGTCGCTGACGGTGAAGCGGACCTACAAGCCGCTGAGCCTGGAGCAGGTCGTCGCGAAACCGGAACAGTATCTGGCCATCATGATCCCCGCCTGGATGGAGTCGGAGGTCATCGCGATGATGCTGGAGACCATGGTCTCGACGCTGACCTACCGCAGCTACGTCATCTTCGTCGGCACCTATCCGAACGACGCGGCGACCATCACCGAGGTCGACCGGGTGGCCCGGCGGATCAAGCGGGTGCGCCGCGTCGACGTCGGCCATCCCGGGCCGACCTGCAAGGCGGACTGCCTGAACGCCATCGTCAGCGACATCTTCGCCTACGAGAAGGAGGCCGGGATCGAATTCGCCGGTGTCGTCATGCACGACAGCGAAGACGTCCTGCACCCGAACGAACTGCATCTGTTCAACTACCTGTTCCCGCGGATGGACATGATGCAGCTGCCGGTGATTTCGCTGGAGCGCGACTGGTTCGAACTGGTCGCCGGAACCTACATGGACGAGTTCGCGGAGTGCCACACCAAGGACATGGTGGTCCGCGAGAGTCTGGGGAAGATCGTCCCCTCGGCCGGTGTCGGAACCGCGTTCTCGCGCCGGGCCATCGTCGCGCTCTGCAAGGAGACCGATAACGAGCCGTTCAACACCGATACCCTGACCGAGGACTACGACATCGGCCTGCGGCTCGGCCGCCTCGGCATGAAGTCGATCTTCCTGAAGTTCCCGGTCCGCTACAGCGTCCGACGCCTGTCGTTCCTCGGCAGGGAACGTAATGTCGAACTGTCCATCCCGCTGTGCGTGCGGGAGTTCTTTCCCAACCGGGTGCGCACGGCCTACCGGCAGAAGGCGCGGTGGATCCTCGGCATTTCGTTGCAGAACTGGCGCCAGATGGGCTGGATCGGGCCGCTGACCTTCCGCTACCTGCTGTTCCGCGACCGCAAGGCCCTGGTGACCTCGCTGGTCACCATCGCCACCTATCTCATCCTGTTCCAGTTCGCCTTCTTCGAGGCCCTGAAGCTGGCCGGGGTACAGCTGGTGGTTTTTCCGTCGCTGTTCATGGGCAGCTCTTTCTGGGTCGGGGTGCTTTGGTTCAATTCCCTGGCCCTCGTTTTCCGGGTGACGCAGCGTTTCTATTTCGTGTCGCGCATTTACGGGGTGGAACAGGGGGTTCTGTCCATTCCCCGGCTGATCGTCGGCAATGCGGTGAACTTCATGGCGACGGTGCGGGCCTGGAAACTGTTCGTCCAGAGCCTGCTTTTCGGCACCCGCGTCTCCTGGGACAAGACCCAGCACGTCTTCCCCAGTTCGGATGAACTGCTGATGACCCGCCAGCGCCTGGGCGAGTTGCTGCGGTCCTGGCAGGTGCTGGACGACGACCGGCTCGAACAGGCGTTGACCCTGCAGCAACAAACGGGCGCCCCGCTCGGGCGGGTGCTGATGGCGCAGGGCTGGCTGGACGACGAGACCCTGGCCGAGGCGCTGGTCTCGCAGTCGGGCCTGGGCCGCTGCGCTCTGGCCGGCGAGGACGTGGAGACCCATGGCGGCATGGCCGAGCTGGACCTGTGCATCCGGGCGCGCGCCGTGCCGATCGGCCACGGCCCGGACGGCAGGCCCCGCCTCGCGGTGAGCCGTCCCCTGAACGACCGCGAGCTAACCGATTTCGCCGGTCATCTGGGCGCGCGCCCGGTGCAGTTGATCGCCCGGGAAGGGGAAATCACCGAAGCCCTCCGCCGGCTTGTCCAGAAAGTGCGGTCGTTCGACATCCCGCCGGAGTCGGCGCCGTTGCTGGGCGATATCCTGGTCGAACGGGGATTGGTGAAGCACGGGGAACTGGAACAGGCGATGCAGGATTATCATGCTGACCGGGACGGCAGTATCGGGCAATATCTAGTCGCTCGGGGCGTCGCCGTTCCCGAGGCGATCACGCAGGCGCTCGATGTCCAACGGACCTGGAAGAGGAGGGGACTCGGCCGGTGAGAACACACAAGCCGTCGTGGGGGCGAGAAGGCTTGTTGCGGCGCGGCGCGGAAAGCGCCCGGTGGCTGGCCGCGTTCGGGCTCCTCGCCGGGATGGGGCTTCCGGCCCAGGCGGCCGAGCCCGTGCTGTACGCGCAGGCGGTACCCGCCGCGCAGCAAGAGGATATCCCGCCGTATATCTGGAACATCGCCGACGCCGCCTATAGAGCCTACGCCGAAGGCAAGTACGAGGTGGCGGCCGACCTGGCGCGCAGGGCGGTGGCGCTGCGCCCCGACATCGCGCGCTGGCACGATCTGCTGGCCAACGCGGAAGCGGCCGCCGCGCGCGAAAGGGACGCCGAGGCGGCGGCCCCCGCCCCGGCTCCTTCCCCTACTCCCACCGTTCCGGACACGGCGGCCCCGGACGTGGCAAGCCAGGTCTACGCCGAGATGACCGAGGGGTATGCCGCCTATTCGCAGGGGGATTTCGGCGCGGCCGAGGCCCATGCCCGCAAGGCCCTGTCGATCGATCCGTTCCGTTTGAATCCCGTCTACCTGCTGGTCGACAGCGTTTCCGCCCAGGGCCGCCCCGCCGAGGCCGAGACGATCGCGAGCGAGGCGCTGGCCCGCCATCCGAAGGACGGCGTGCTTCTGGCGCAGCGCGGCTATCTGCGCCAAAGGGCTGGGAAGCTCGACGGCGCCATCGCGGATTTCGAGGCCGCGCAGGCTTCGGGAGCGTTGGATCCGGAGCGTTTCCGCAACATCACCCTGGCGCTGGTCGACTCCCATCTGGCCGCCGGTGCGCCGCAACGGGCGCTCGACGTTTTGGCGCCCTATGCGAAGACCGCCGATTATGCCGTCCAGGCGCGCCGGGGCTATGCGCTCCAGGCGGCCGGCCGGACCGAGGGCGCGCTGGGCGCGTTCGACCAGGCATACGACCTGGCCGGGACGCCCGCCGAGCGCGTCGCCATGCTGCGGGGGGCCGTGTCCTGCCTGGCCGCGCTGGATCGCCGGAAAGAGGCTGAAGCCCGCGTCGCCGAGACGCGCGCGCGCGGCGACCTGGACGGCGCGGCCGCCGCCGATCTGGCCTATCTTGCCGTGCTGACCGGCGACAACGACGATGCCTATGCCCGGTTTCGCGAGGCCGATGCCGACGGGAACCTGAGCGGCGCGGCGCTTCTCGACGCCGGTTACGCGGCCAAACATGCCGGCCGCAACGAAGACGCGGCGCGCTGGTTCAAGCGGGCGCTCGACGCCAGCGCCGGCGGCGACCTGCCGCTGTCGCGGCAGACGCGGTTCGGCCTGAAGCGCGAGATCGGCCAGCTGGAGCGCAGTTGGGGGCTGTATTCGTCGCTGATCTACGGTGGCGAGGGCGTCGGCTCGCTGTCGACCCGGCATTCGGCCGGTCACGCGTTGCAGAACATCAACGAACTGTACTGGCGCCCGCCGGTCGTCGGGTATCGCGACGGCGCGACGGTCGAGACCTTCCTGCGGACGGCGATGACCATGACCGACGAGCTGGGCAACGCCACCGGGGTGCGCACCCTGCAGGGCAGCGCCGGGCTGCGCTGGAAACCGCTGGCCGAGCAGAACGGAATCCTTGAGCTGTCCCGCCTGTTCCATCTCGGATCGACCAGCCGAAGCGACTGGCTCGGACGGGCCGCCTACTCGACCGGCGAGGGCGGCGACCTGCGCTACGACCGCACCGACTGGCCCTTCTGGCAGGTCTACGGGGAAGGCGGCTTCTATTACAAGAAGTCGCAGAAACTGGCCAACGCCGAGGCGCGGGCCGGATGGGCTTTCCGCGATCCCAAGAACGACAACCGGTTGCTGTTCATCCCGTTCCTCGGCCTGGGCTGGGCCTACGATTCCGAATTGGCCCGGACCTCGACGCTGTCCGCCGGGCCGGGCCTCAGCCTGCGCCAATGGCTCGGCGACGAGGATGCCTACAGCGTGCCCGAGTCCTACGTCGACATGACGCTCCAGTACCGGTTCAGGCTCGCGGCGGACGACCGCAGCGAGGGAATCCTGGCGTCGATCCTGTTCGCCTATTGAGGCCTTCCACCTAAAGGAGCGGGTGCCCCCGCGACAGCGACGCCATCACCAGGGCGGCCCCGAGAGCCATGATCAACAGGCCGCCGGCCAGCGAGACGATATTGCCGATCATGCCGAATTGACGGCCCCTGCTGCCAGCGACCGCGGCCGACCAGTCCCGTGCCTTGACGGCGAGCAGGGCCAGGGTCGCGATGGACAGCGCCGTTCCGGCCGACATGACGAGCACGGCCACGATCCCGGTCCGGGCGAGATGCATGGCGTGTGCGAAGGCGAGGATCAGGACCGCCCCGCTGCACGGCCGGATGCCGATCGACAGGACCAACCCGGCGATCGTCCGCCAATCGCGGGCCCGGGCCAGCTGCGAGGCGGTCGGAACATGCGCATGGCCGCATCCGCATCCATCGGCGTGGCCGTGATGATGACCATGCTCGTGCTCGTCGTGGTTCCTGAACCGCCGAACGAGGCCGATGGCGGCCCGGAGCGCCAGTAGAAACCCGACGAGGACCACGAGAGCCGCGCCGAGCCGTGTCGACCAGGCGATGGCGGCCGACGTCTCCCGCATCTGCCAGCCGACGATCCAGATGAGACCGTAGATCAGCAGGATGGCCATCACGCCCTGGCAGAGGGCGGCGGCGGCGGCCAGCGTCACGGCCCGTATGGTCGTTTCCTTGTGGGACAGCAGATAGGCCGACAGGATCGCCTTGCCGTGTCCGGGGCCGGCCGCGTGAAAAACGCCGTAGACGAAGCTGATGGTGATGAGCCAAGCGCTGGCCCGGATTCCGCCGTCCGCGGCGATCTGATGGAAGATGACGTTGATCTCGCGTTGGAACCGCTTCTGCTGGGCGAAGATCCAGGTGATCGCCTGGCTGGCCAGGGATGCGGTTGGCGCGGCCTCGCCGCCCGCCGGCAGCCCCTGCGCATGCGCCGCCAGGACCGGAACGGCGAGCGCCGCGAAAAGCGCGAACAGGAAAAGACGCCAGCGGATTACTTGCATTGGCCAACGGCTCACTTGCATTGGATAGTGACCCGCTCGGCGAACAGCGCACCCAGGGTTTCGCTGGGGGTGTCGGCCATGTCGGCGGCGGCGGCCAGGGCATAGGCCTCGAAGGTCGGGTTCGGCTGGATCTTTCGGAATTGACACCCGTCGGGGGCATCCTTGAACCGGACGCCGTTTTCGCCCTCGACGTGAAGCATTTCGATGTAATAGGAGGGGTCGTACACCCCATAGGTCAGTGGCTTCTTCGACGCATCGAACGGGGTCTTGAGCGGGACGAGAAAGGTCATCCACAGACGGGACGCCTCCGCCAGGCCGCCCGACATCTCGGTCACGGTTCCCAGCGCGATGGGCGTGTCCTCTGATTTGACGTCGGTGAAGTACGAATACTCCTTAAGATTTTCGATCGCCCGCCGGACGAAGCCGTCGATATCCGCCTGTGTCGGGCCGGGTTTGCCCTTCTCGGCGAACTCCTCCATGGCAAAGGCCGTGTAATACTCGTCGAACAGCCAGGTCTCGCGCAGGCCGGAGACGCGTCCCTGCGCGTCGAAAAGCACCTGGATGGACATGTCGATCCAGGCATGCGGATGCGCCGCCGCCGGTGCCGAGGCGAGGCAAAGCAGGATCAGGCAAACGGCGAGGCGGCGGATGAACCTGATCACCGGGCGGTTGGCTCCGGGGCTATAAGCGGAATCGGTAAGGGGGCCAAGGCGCGTCTTTCGTTCAAGCTGTAGGACGACCCGCAAAAGGTATCACCCTGATGGCCGGGCTGTCGACGTGTGGGATTTTCCCGCATCGCGGAAGCCATCCCGCAATCCGGATCTCGTCGCGGGGCGGAGGCGGGGCCATATGCTGCGCGTGACGCGGGGAGCGCACGTTTTTCAGGGTATTTAGGGAGTCGGCAATGCAGGAACCTTGCTTCGATATCGCGCATCTGGCCCATGTCGAGATGTACACGGACAAGTTCGAGGAGAGCCTCGACTTCTTCGTCAACGTCTACGGCCTGACCCTGTCCGGCCAGGACGAGACCTCGGCCTATCTGCGGGCTTTCGACGACTACGAATTCCATACGCTAAAGCTGACCCGGCACCACACGACCGGGGTCGGCCACATCGCCTACCGGGCGGCGTCCGAGGCGGCGCTGATGCGCCGGGTCGCGGCGATCGAGGCAAGCCGGTTCAAGGCCGTCGGCTGGCATGACGGCGACCTCGGCCACGGCCGGGCGTTCCGCTTCGAGGATCCGTTCGGCCATCTGTTCGAGATCTACTGGGACACCAAGCGCTACGTCGCGCCGCCGGGCGAGCGGCCGTCGCTGAAGAACCTGGCGCAGCGCTATCACGGGCGCGGCTGCTGCCCCAGGCGGCTCGATCACCTGAACCTGCTGGCCGAGGACGTGACCGAGTTCCGCGACTTCATGGAGACCTGCCTGGGCAGCCGCGTCACCGAACTGATCCAGCTCGACAACGGGCGGCTCGGCGGCTGCTGGTTCACCGTCAACAACAAGGGCTACGACCTGGCCTGCACCGAGGAACACGGTGGCGGGCACGGGCGGCTGCATCACGTCACCTATGCGACGGACACGCGCGAGGAGATTTTGCGGGCGGCCGACGTGTTCCTGGAGAACGGCGTGCACATCGAGACCGGGCCGCACAAGCACGCGATCCAGGGCACCTTCTTCCTCTATGTCTGGGAGCCTGCGGGCAACCGCGTGGAACTGGCCAACGCGGGCGCGCGCCTCGTCCTGGCGCCGGATTGGGAGACCGTGGTGTGGACCGAGGCCGACCGCAGGAAGGGTCAGGCCTGGGGCCTGAAGACCATCGAGAGTTTCCATACGCACGGTACGCCGCCGGTGGTAAAAAAAGCGGGGTGACCTACCGTAATGGGGCGGATGGCGCGGCCAGGAAACCCATGATCAGGCGGACCAGGGCCTCCTCGAAGGGAGGTTCCCCGATCGTCGGCCAATCCTCCACCACCGCCTGCCTGAGCACGCCGCGTACCGCCCGCGTCAGGACGTAGGCCTCGTTTTCGTCCAGCCCGCCGGCGCCGGCGGGATGGGCCGCGTTCCATTCCGCGACGACGAATTTGCTGATCACGTCGAGTTGCGTCGGGACGTTGCTGGCCATCGCCATCCGCATGGTGATGAAGGTGAAGCTGTTCCGGACCCGCCTGTAGGCGCCGAAGGTTTCGATCAGGACCCGGACGACCCGCCTGACCGTGTCCTCGAACGGCTCCTCCTTCCGTTCGCTCAGGGCTTCCCTGACCTGGCGTTCGAGAAGCTCACGTTCCCGCTCGATCAGAGCGAGCTTGATGGCTTCCTTGTTCGGGAAATACTGGTAGATCGTTCCGATCGAGAAGCCGGCCTTACGGGCGATATGGTTGGTGGTCAGCTTCTCGTCCCCGTCCCGCAGCAGAATCTGAGCCGTCGCCTCGAGAATCGTTTCGACGGTCTGTTTTGCGCGCGCCTGTGACGGCAATTTTCGAGCGAAAACAGAGGGTTCGGCGGAAGGCACGGCGGGGGGCTCCAGCGTCCTGAATGCGAGTACAAAAACTGAGCAATGCTCAATATATTTACTTTTCACGATATCCGCGAGACTTCAGGCATGCCGATCATCCTTTCCGGAGACCGGGCCGGGCATTTTGTCAGAGGCCTTCTTTTCCCATTCCTTATCGTTCTGTTCGCCGGTCTGGCCGGCGGTTGTGACGACAAGAACACCTACGAGGCCCCGCCACCCGCCAAGGTGACGGTGGCCCATCCCCTGCGGCAGGACGTGAAGCGCTATCTGCACGCCACCGGCTCGACCAGTTCGCGCCAGAGCGTCGATCTCGTCGCGCGCGTCGCCGGAACCCTGCAGTCGATCGAGTATCGCGACGGCGAGCATGTGACGAAGGGGCGGCGCCTGTTCGTTATCGATCCGGCCGAATACAAGGCGAAGGTCGACCAGGCGGAGGCCTCGGTCGCCGAGGCCAAGGCGGCGCTCGACAACGCCGAGGCCGAATTCAAGCGGCAGACGCAGCTCAGCGCCAAGGCCATCACCTCGCAGGCCAAGGTCGACGATGCGCGGGCCCAGCGGGATTCGGCGAAGGCCCAGCTCGCCTCGGCCGAGGCGAGCCTCGAACTGGCGAGGATCAACCTCGGCTATACCACGATCGACGCGCCCTTCGACGGCATGGTCACGGCGCACCAGGCCGACGAGGGGGCCTACCTGGCCCAGGCGGGCTCGACGACGCTCGCCACCCTCGTCCAGCTCAAGCCGGTCAACTTGGATTTCTCGATCAGCGAAACCGACATGCTGACGATCCGTCGGGAAATGCGTGATCGGGGCGAGACGTTCAAGGGACTCGGTTCGGTTCCGGTGGAAGCGGAAACGCAGATCGAGATCGGATATCCGCACCATGGCACGCTCGATTACGTGGCGCCGCAGGTCGATCCGCAGACCGGGACGCTGAGCGCCCGGGCGGTGTTCGCCAACGACGATCTGAGCCTGCTGCCGGGGATGTTCGTGCGGCTGCGGATCCCCGTCGCCGATTTGGACGCAGCGCTGCTCGTCCCGGATTCCGCGATCGGCACGGACCAGCAGGGCCGCTACGTGTTGACCGTGGACGGGAACGACGTCGTCCATCAACGGGTCGTCGAGCTTGCTACGGACGCGGCGCTGGAGGGCTTCCAGGTCGTCACCAAGGGACTCGGTCCCGACGATCTGGTCGTCGTCGGCGGGTTGGCGCGGGCCACGCCCGACGCCAAGGTGGCGCCCGAGACGGTGACCCTGTCCCTGCCGCAAGACGCGTCCGGCCGGAACTGAGGCGCGGCGATGTTTTCGAAGTACTTCATCGAGCGGCCCGTCTTCGCCAACGTGATCGCCCTGGTCACGCTGCTGATCGGCGGGGTCGCCTTCTTCGAGCTTCCGGTCGCCCAATATCCCGACGTCGTGCCGCCGACCATCCAGGTCACGGCGCGCTATCCGGGAGCCAACGCCAATACGGTGATGGAGGCGGTCGCCCTGCCGATCGAGCAGCAGGTCAACGGCGTGCCCGGCATGATCTACATGCAGTCGACGAGCAGCGGCGACGGCAGCTATTCGCTGACCGTGACCTTCGACATCGGCACCGATCCCGATCAGGCGGTGATCCTGGTCCAGAACCGGGTGAACGCGGCCAATGCCCAGTTGCCCGACAGCGTCCAGTCGCAGGGGATCACGGTGCGCAAGCGCTCGACCTCGATCCTCGCCTTCATCGCGCTGACCTCGCCGGGGAACAAGTTCGACAGCCTGTATCTTTCGAACTATGCGCGGATCAACCTGCAGGACGAACTGGCCCGGGTGCCCGGGGTCGGCGACGTCGGCATCTACGGGGCCGGCAACTATTCGATGCGGGTCTGGCTCGATCCGGACAAGCTTCAGGCGCGCGGTCTGACGCCGTCCGATGTCCTCGGCGCCATCCGCCAGCAGAGCCAGAACGTCTCCGCCGGGCAGATCGGCATGCCGCCGGCCGATGGGGGGCAGGGGTTCCAGTACACGCTCAACATATCGGGCCAGCTTTCGGACGTACCCGACTTCGGCGATATCGTCGTCAAATCCACCTCGGCCGGCGGCGGCCGGATTACCCGGGTGAAGGATGTCGCCCGCGTCGAACTCGGGTCGAGTTCGTATGGCCAGACCTTCCGCATGGACGGGGAGCTGGCGGCGGCGCTGGCGATCAGCCAACTGCCGGAGGCCAACGCGCTCGACGTCTCGAATGCGGTCGAGGCGAAGATCGCCGAAATGGCGGAGGAGTTTCCCGAGGGCATCGCGTATTCGATTCCGTTCAACACCACGGCCTTCGTCGACGCCGCCGTGCACGAGGTCTACAAGACGCTGATCGAGGCCTGCCTGATCGTCCTCGCCGTCATTTTGCTGTTCCTGCAGGACTGGCGGGCCATGCTGGTTCCGGCGACGACGGTGCCGGTGACCCTGATCGGCGCCTTCGCCGTGATGGCCGCCTTCGGCTTCTCGCTCAACATGTCGACGCTGTTCGCCCTGATCCTGGCGATCGGCATCGTGGTCGACGACGCCATCGTCATCGTCGAGGGATCGGCCCGCCATCTGGAAGAGGGCAAATCGGGCCGCGACGCGGCCATCGCGGCGATGAAGGAGCTGTTCGGACCGATCATCGGCATCACCCTGGTGCTGATTTCGGTCTTCCTGCCCGCCGCCTTTCTGCCGGGGCTGACCGGCCAGCTCTACGCGCAGTTCGCCCTGGTCATCGCGGCGACGGCGGTGATCAGCGCGATCAACGCCATCACCCTGAAGCCGACCCAGGCGGCGCTGTGGATGCGGGCGCCCAAGCCGGTCGAGCGGCGGAATTTCGTCTTCCGCGGGTTCGAGAGGGGCTTCCGGGCGCTCGAGCGCGGTTACGAGCGGCTGCTGTCGCGGCTGTTGCGGATTTCGACCATGGTGGCGGTGATCGGCCTGGTTCTGGTCGGCGTCGCCGTCTGGAGCCTCACCCGGGTGCCGACCGGTCTGCTGCCGCTCGAGGACCAGGGCTATTTCCTGATCGCGGTGAATTTGCCCGAGGGCGCCTCCCTGTCGCGCACCGACGCGACCCTGGATGACGTGTTGCGGCGCACCAGGACGGTGCCCGGCGTCGACAAGGTCTTCACCGTCGCCGGGGTTTCGGTCCTCGACGGCAACGCCTCGCTGTCGAGCGCCGGCCTTGCTTATGTCGTGCTGAAGCCCTGGGACGAGCGCGGCAGCGATCAGGGACTGCTGCCGACCTACCAGGCGCTGAACGGCGCGCTCGCCGACCTTCCCGACGGCAGCGCGCTGGTCGTGCCGCCGCCGTCGATCCAGGGAGTCGGCAACACGGGCGGATTCAGCATGATCGTCCAACTGCGCGACGGCAGCTTCGATTTCGCCAAGCTCGACCGCGCCGCCTCGGCGGTCCGGGACAACGCCAACGGCCAATCGAAACTGAGCGGCGTCCGGATGCCGACGAAGTTCTCCAGCCCGCAATACGACGTCGCGGTGGACCGGGTGAAGGCGGCGACCCTCGGGGTCAACGTCGACGACGTGTTCAGCGCGCTGTCGGGCTATCTCGGCTCGGCCTTCGCCAACCGCTTCACCAAGTTCGGCCATACGTTCCAGGTGTTCATCCAGGCCGACCAGAGCCATCGCGATGTCGAGCGCGACATCGGCCGGCTCAAGGTGCGCAACACCGGCGGCGACATGATTCCGCTCTCCACCCTGGTCGAGGTGACCCAGACCGTCGGGCCGCCGGTGATCAACCTCTACAACCTCTATCCGGCGGCGACCGTGATGGGGCAGAGCCAGCGGAACCTGAGTTCCGGCCAGGTGATGGGGCTGATGGACCAGGTCGCCGACCGGACGCTGCCGAGGGGCACCGGCTATGAATGGACCGGCATGTCCTATCAGGAGCAGGTGGCGGGCAGCCAGGTCTATCTCGCCTTTGCGCTAGCGCTGGCGCTGGTCTATCTCGTCCTGGCGGCGCAGTACGAAAGCTGGATCGTGCCGCTGTCGGTGATCCTGTCGGTGCCGCTCGCCCTGCTCGGGACGGCCGGGGTCCTGTTGGGGATCGGTATCCCCAACACGCTGTATACGCAGATCGGGCTGATCCTGCTGGTCGCCCTGGCGTCGAAGAACGCCATCCTGATCGTCGAGTTCGCCCGCGACCTGCGGGTCAAGGAGGGAAGGCAATTGCTCGAGGCGGCGGTGACCGCCGGGCGTCTGCGTCTGCGGCCGATCCTGATGACCTCGATCGCCTTCATCCTCGGCATGGTGCCGCTGGTCCTGGCCAGCGGGGCGGGGGCCAACGCCAGCAAGTCGATCGGCATCGCCGTGGTCAGCGGCATGCTGGTCTCGACCCTGCTTAGCGTCTTCTTCGTGCCGGCGTTCTTCGTCCTGTTCCAGCGGCTGGAGGAACGGCGCAAGCCGGTGCAAAGCGACGGTGCGGCATAAGCGCGGAGCGGGAGATGCCCTCTACGACAGATTGGCGCGCAGGGTCTCGTCGACCTTGGCGATGAACTGCCGGGTGGTCAGCCACTCCTGCTGCTTGGCGAGCCGCGCCAAGTCCTTGGTCATGAAGCCGGCTTCCACCGTTTCGACGCAGGACGTCTCCAGGGCCTTGGCGAAATCCTCCAACTCCGGCGCACCGTCGAACTTGCCGCGGTAGGCGATGCTCTGCGTCCAAGCGAAGATCGAGGCGATGGGATTGGTCGAGGTCTCGCGCCCGGCTTGATGCTCGCGGTAGTGTCGTGTGATGGTGCCGTGCGCCGCCTCGGTCTGAATGGTGTTGCCGTCCGGCGTGATCAGCACGCTGGCCATCAGACCGAGCGAGCCGAAGGCCTCGGCGACCATGTCCGACTGAACGTCGCCGTCGTGGTTCTTGCAGGCGTAGACGAAGCCGCCCTCGGACTTGATGGCGTGGGCCGCCAATTCGTCGACCATGCGGTGCTCGTAATAGATGCCCTTGGCCTCGAACTGGGCCTGGAATTCGTCGCGGTAGACCTCCTCGAAGATGTCCTTGAACCGCTGGTCGTAGACCTTCAGAGCGGTGTTCTTGGTGCCGAGGAACAGCGGCAGCCCCTGCTCGAGGGCGACCCGCATGCAGGACAGCGCAAAGCCGCGGATCGAATCGTCCAGGTTGTACATGCCGAGCGCCACCCCGGCGCCGGGGAACTGGTAGACCTCCTGCAGGATTTCCTCGCCGCCGTCCTTCGGCACGAAGCGCAGATAGAGGGTCCCCTCGCCGGGCACGCGGATGTCAGTCGCGGCGAACTGGTCGCCGAAAGCGTGGCGGGCGACGAAGATCGGCTTCGTCCAATGGGGGACCCGGCGCGGTACGTTCCTGCAGATGATCGGCTGACGGAAAAGGGTGCCGCCGACGATGTTGCGGACCTGGGCGTTAGGCGATTTCCAGGCCTTCTTCAGGCCGTATTCCTCGACCCGCGCCTGATCGGGATTGATCGCGGCACATTTGACGCCGACGTTGAATCGTTTGATCGCTTCGGCCGCTTCGGTGGTGACGCGGTCGTCGGTGGCGTCCCGGTTGGGCAGGCCCATGTCGTAATAGCGGATGTCGAGGTCAACATAGGGCAGGATCAACTGTTCCTTGACCCAGCGCCAGACGACGCGGGCCATCTCGTCGCCGTCGAGTTCCACAATCGGGTTCGTCCCTTTTATCTTGGTCATTTCTCCCCGCTTTCTTGTTTTTGAACAACAGAATGGGTGGTTGAGGCAGGTGCATCACAGGGCCTCCACATAGGCCGCGGCGGAGAACAAATGGGCCTTCACCTCTTCAAGGTGCTTGGCCATGGTGCGCTCGGCGTTGGCAACGTCGCGGCTTTCGATGGCCTCGACGCAGGCGCTGTGCTGCTTGGAATATTCGATCTTGCGTTCGGGCGTGACGGCGACCTTCTTCAGGCGCCCCCATAGTTTGTCCTCGCGCAGGGCGTTGATGGCGGTGAATACGGACAGCAGCAGATTGTTGTGGGCCGCCTCCGCGATCGTGCGGTGCAGGGTTGCGTCCCATGCTTCGTAAGTTCGGATGTCGGGCGCCGTCTCGCTCTTCTCGATACAGCGGTACATATTGGCGACATCGGCTCCGGTGGCGCGCAGGGCGGCCAATCCGGCCAGCCTGGGTTCCACGATCAGCCGGGTTTCCATGATCTCCATCGGGTTGGTCGACTTCGTCAGGAAGGACAGCCGCGGATGGTCGTCCGCCGGGGGGTGGCCGACGAAGGTTCCGCGCCCGACATGGCGCCAGATCTTCCCCTCGGCTTCCAGCACCGCCAGGGCCTGGCGCAGGTTGGCGCGCGTCGTATCCAGCTCCTCGGCGAGCTGACGTTCCGGGGGGAGCCTCGACTGCTCCGGAAACCGTCCTTCGGCGATCATCTTACTCAATTGCTCGATCAGTGACTCTTTCGAAACCATTTTGCCTCAACCAATTCTGCTATTGGTTTGGCATTATAACCAATCTTAAAATTGGTTTCAATTGCTCCTCTGGGCTGCATGCATTCTCATCACAAAAACGCGCCAAATCAAGGCTTTTATTGGATCGGTTTTTGGGCGGAGCCCCGGGGATTGTTAAATTTTGAGGAAACTGTTGACACCAATATATGATTGGTTGAAGCTTAAGTGGTCTAGTTTTTCATGGAGTGACCACATGCGTTTTGTTGCATTTGAAAAAGACGGCCAACCCGCGGTCGGGGCAGTGATCCCGGAAGAAGACGCGGTGGTTGATCTGTCGGAAGCCGGGCTACCGGCCGATCTTGCCTCGATCATCGAGATGGGGGATGCCGGTATGCGGGCCGCCGCGAAGGCCTGCGACCAGGGGGCACGCGTCCCGATGTCCGGTTTGAAGATCCTGGCGCCGTTTCCGCGCCCCCGGCGCAACGTGATCTGCGTCGGCAAGAACTATTTCGAGCATTCGAAGGAATTCGAGAACAGCGGTTTCGACTCGACGTCGGGCGGCCAGACCGTCCCCGACGCACCTGTCGTCTTCACTAAGGCGCCGTCCAGCGTGTCGGCGCCGGGCGACGAGATCCCGGCGACCTCCGACCCGTCCGAATCGACGGACTACGAGGGCGAACTGGGCGTGGTGATCGGCAAGGCCGGGCGGAACATCTCGAAGGCCGATGCCTATGCCCATGTCTGCGGCTACACCATCGTGAATGACGTGACCGCGCGGAACCTGCAGCAGCGTCACAAACAGTGGTTCCTCGGCAAGAGCCTCGATGGCTTCTGTCCGATGGGGCCGGTTTTCGTGACCGCCGACGAGATCGGCGACGTGACGACCCTGAAGCTGACGACCCACGTCAACGGCGAGCTGCGCCAGGACGCCTGCGTCAAGGACCTGATCTTCGATATCCCGACGATCATCGAGACCGTGTCCGCGCTGATCACCCTCGAGCCGGGCGACATCATCGCCACCGGCACGCCGGCGGGCGTCGGTATCGGTTTCAAGCCGCCGAAGTTCCTGAAGCCGGGCGACGTCGTGAAGATCGAGATCGATCGGATCGGCGTCCTCGAGAACCCGGTCGTGTAACGAATCCAAACGAACGACAGAGATAGGAAGAGAACTTATGAAACTGGTGATGTTTCAGGGATACGGCGACCCCCGTCTGGGTTCGCTCGAGGACGCCGGTATCGTGGACCTCAACTTGGCTTATGAGGCGATGCTGGCCGAGACGGGCGATCTGCGGGCCCGCGTGAAGGCCGAGGCCGTGGTGCCGGCCGAGACGGTGGCGTTCCTCCAGGGAGGCGACGATAGCCTTGCCGCCGCCGCCGAGGCGCGCGACTGGGGCTTGGCGCACAAGGACGCCAAGTACCGCAATATGCCGGTCTTCTGGGCGACGGCGGACACCCGCCTGCTAGCCCCCGTGCTGAAGCCCGAGAAGATCATCTGCGTGGCCCACAACTACCACGACTTCTGCAAGGAACTCGGCATGGAGCCGCACGCCGAGCCCCGCATCTTCTCGAAATTCGCGAACGCGGTCGTCGGGTGGGACGAGCCGGTCGTCCGCCCGGCCATGAGCAAGGCGCTGGGCTACGAGGCCGAGCTGTCCTTCGTCGTCGGCAAGCGCTGCAAGAACGTCCCGGAGGACAAGGCCTACGAGTATATCGCCGGCTACACCACCTCCAACGACGTGAGCGCCAGCGATCTGACCAAGCGCGACGTCCAGAACACGCGTGGCAAGGGCTTCGATTCCTTCGCCGTCCTCGGCCAGTACATCCTGACCAAGGACGAACTGCCCGATCCGCACAACCTGGGTGTCTACCTCCGGGTCAACGGCAAGACGCTGCAGGAGTCCAATACGCGGGAACTGGTGCATGACGTACCGCAACTGCTGTCCTTCTGTTCGCAGGTCTTCACGCTGGAGCCCGGCGACATCGTCATGACCGGCACCCCCGGTGGTCTCGCCAAGGACCGCACGCCCCCGACCTTCATGGATCCGGGTGACGTCATGGAAACCGAAATCGAAAAACTCGGCATCGCCCGCAATCCGATCGAGGAAGAAAAAATCTAGATCGAAATCCGGGAGGAACGGCCGGGAACGCATCCAAATCAAGGGAGGCATAAAATGCGAACCACAACACCTACCTCAATCAAACTTCTGTTCAGAACGGCCGCGGTTTCGGCGGGTATCCTGCTCGCCACCGCTGGTTTTACAGGCGCCTCCGCCGAAAAGATGGTCGCCGGTTCGGCCAGCTCCGGCGGTTCGAACTACCTGATCATGTCCGGCTGGGCGGAACTGGTGAACACCCATACCGACCATCGCATCATCGTCGAGGCGACGGGAGGGCCGCAGGCGAACATCGAACTCATGGCCAACGGTTCCGCCCAGATCGGCGTGGTCACCATGAGCATCGCCGGTCCCGCCTACAACGGGAAGGGCTGGTCGAAAGGCAAGAAGCACGACTACATGCGCAGTTTGTTCGGTGTGCATGAAGCCTACATGGACGGCGTCGCACTGGCCACGACCGGCGTCAAATCGGTCTATCAGCTCAGCGGCAAGCGGGTTTCCGTCGGCCCGGCCGGCGGCACGCCGGCCGTTGCCGTGCCGCCGATCCTCGACGCCCTCGGGGTGAACGCCAAGATCGTCTATTTGGGCCAGGGCGACAGCATCAACGCTCTGAAGGACGGCCAGATCGAAGCGGCCATTTTCTTCGGCGGCTACCCGCGCCCGGCCTACAAGGAACTCCAGGCATCGCATCCGGTGAACTTCCTCCACCTCAGCGATTCCGACCTGAAGAAGGTGATCGATCTGAACCCGTACTACACGGTCGGCGTCATCAAGCACGAGGCCTACGAGTATCTGCTGGAAGACGCCAAGACTCTTCGGGACCGTTATGCCTACGTCATCAACAAGGACGTGGACGAGGACACGGTCTACGAGATGGTGAAGGCCACCTTGGACAATCTCGATGACTTCAAGGCGGTTCACAAATCGGTCAGCCGCGTCGTCAATCTGGACGAGAGCCTTTGGGACGGTGTGGTCATCCCGCTGCATCCGGGAGCCATCCGCGCCTACGAGGAAAAGGGTCTCCACGTTCCGGACAACTTGCGTCCGTAGGACCGAGACTGGGGAGGAGGTGCCGGGTCCGGAACGGCGTATCGCCGAGTCCGAAGCCGGCACCCGCCTTCCCCCATAAAATTACAAAGGGAACAGGGAATGGTCGTAAAAGGAAAAGGAGGCCGCGAGCTCTCGGGCGTTTACGCCTGGATGGTCTTTGGCCTCGCCTTATGTTTTTCCATCTATCAATTATACTTCCTGACGGTCGGAATCATCTCGCCCTGGGTTTTCCGGGCAGGCCATCTGGCGTTCGCCATGGCGATCATTTTCCTGCTCTGTCCGGTCGGATCCCGCGGGAAGAAGGATGGCTTCTCCGTTTTGGATATGCTGTTCGCGGTCCTTTCCATCGCGATCTTCGTGTACATCGCGGTCGATCAGCAGAACCTGGTGTCGCGCGCCGGGGTCAATCCCAATACGCTCGATATCATTTTCGGCAGTCTGACCATGATCCTCGTGGTCGAGGGGTCGCGCCGGTTCTTCGGGCCGGTGCTGCCGATCGTGGCGGCGGTCTTCGTCGGTTACGCCTATTTCGGTCATTTCATTCCGGGCGACTTCGGCCTGCCGCGATATCCGCTGACCCGCATCATAAGCTATGAGTTCTCGACGACCGGAATCTACGGCATCGCCATTTCGACGGCGGCGACCTACGTCTTCCTGTTCGTCGTCTTCGGCGCCTTCCTGCAGTACACCGGGGTTGGTGACGTCTTCATGAAACTGGCCATGGCCTTCGCCGGCGGCGTGCGTGGCGGGCCGGCCAAGGTCTCGGTCATTTCAAGCGCCCTGTTCGGCTCCATATCGGGTAGCGCCTCGTCCAATGTGGTGACCACGGGTGCCTTCACGATCCCGCTGATGAAGAGTGTCGGTTACCGGGGCGAGTTCGCCGCGGCGGTCGAGACGGCGGCCTCCATCGGCGGGCTGTTCCTGCCGCCGATCATGGGCGCCGGCGGCTTTCTGATCGCCGATATCCTGCAGATACCCTACTGGGAAGTGGTCAAGGCGGCGGCCGTTCCGGCGATTCTTTATTATGTCGTCGTCTTCATGCTGATCGATTTCGAGGCCATGCGCCTCGGGCTCAAGGGGCTGGCGCGGGCCGAATTGCCGAAGTTCAAGGACATCGTCAAGACCAGCGGGCATCTGCTGATCCCGATCCTGGTCCTGCTCTACGCCCTGTTGATTATCAAGATCTCGCCGGTGCGCGCCGGGCTTTATTCGATCGTCGCGACCATCGTGGTCTCCTGGTTCCGAGCGGAAACCCGCGTCGGTCTCAAGCGGCTGGCCGAAATCCTGAGCGCGGGGGCCCGGCAGGCTCTCAACGTCTCGGTGGCGACGGCGACGGCGGGCATCATCGTCGGCGTCGTGCAACTGACCGGCCTGGGGCTGACCTTCTCCAGCACCATGATGAGTCTCAGCGGAACCTCGGTGGTTCTGGCCCTGATCCTGGCGATGATCGTTGCCGTGGTGATGGGCATGGGGCTGCCGATTACGGCGACCTACATCACCGCCGCGGCGGTTCTCGGCCCGGCTTTGATCAAGATCGGCATCGAACCCATCGCGGCGCATCTGTTCCTGTACTTTTTCGCCGCCGTTTCCGGCATGACCCCGCCGGTCTGCGTGACGGCCTTCGCCGCCGCCGGGGTGTCCGGCGAGGATCCCATGCGGGTCGGCTGGCAGTCGGTCAAGCTGGGTTGGGCCGCCTACGTCCTGCCGTACATGTTCGTGTTCGGCCTGCCGCTGCTGTTGATCGGCAGTTGGGAGGCGACGGTGATGGCCGTTGGTTCGGCGCTGCTCGGGACGTTCGGTCTCGGGGTGGCGGTGCACGGCGTGCTGGGAACGCGTCTATGGTGGGGGACACGCCTCGTCTTCGCCGCCGGGGGCCTCCTGCTGATTCAGGTCGGCCATCTCACCAACTTCGCCGGTCTCGGCCTCATGGCCGCAGCCTACGCTTGGCACAGGTTTTCGGCGAAAAAGACCTCCGAAATCCCTCAGAACGAAAAGGCGTAAATCCGAAAAAGCCGAATTGCGCACGAAGACCTGTACGACACCCCTCGTGCCGGGTGCCCTGAATAGGGCATCCGGCCTTTTTTCGACCGGCACAGGCAGCGGCAGGGACGACACGGAAACAGGCCGCCGGAGGCGTCCGCATCAGAAAACACATTGTCGGGAAAATTGGTGGAGCCGAGGGGGATCGAACCCCTGACCTCGACATTGCGAACGTCGCGCTCTCCCAACTGAGCTACGGCCCCACGCGGATCGGGTCCGGCCATCGCCGGAACGCGCGGATAATGTGTTGCGCGGTGCCCCGATGTCAAGGCTTTGCGATAGGTTCGGCGACCGAACGCCGCAAGCTTGCACGAACGGCGCGGTGCCGTTAGGTTAGCGGCCGCAAATTACAGGCGGAAAGCGTCGTCATGGATGTCATTGTGGAACCCCTTCTCTGGCTCATCTTCACGGTCATCGATCTCTACATGTGGATCGTCATCGGCGCCGTGATCCTCAGCTGGCTGACGGCCTTCAACATCGTCAACACCCATAACCGGTTCGTCTACATGATCGGCGAGTTCATCTATCGCCTGACCGAACCGGTGCTCCGGCCGATTCGCAATATCCTGCCGAACCTCGGCGGAATCGACCTCTCGCCGGTGGTGCTCCTGCTTGGGCTGGTGTTCTTCAAGCAGGTGCTGGCCCGGCTGGTCGCGCGGCTCCTTGTCTGAGGGGCCGGACTTCCTCTCCGAAACGGCGGGCGGGGTCTGCCTGCGCCTTCAGGTGACGCCCAAGGCGTCGCGACAGCGAATCGAGGGGCTGCAGCCGCAGGCCGACGGCGCGTCGGCGCTCAAGGTCTCGGTCACCGCGGCCCCCGAGGGCGGCAAGGCGAACGCCGCCGTGATCAAACTTCTGGCCAAGGACTGGCGGCTGCCGAAATCGGCGTTCTCGGTGCGCACCGGCGCCGCGTCCCGGCACAAGCTCCTTTTCATCGAGGGCGACGCGGGGGGCCTCGCCCGGCAAATCAGGGAATGGGTTAAGGCAAGAGATGACTGAGGCAAGGATCATCGACGGCAAGGCGGTTGCCGCCGGGCTGCGCGAACGGGTCGCCGGGGCGGTGACGGAGCTGAAGGCGAAACACGGGCTGGTGCCCGGCCTGGCGGTGGTGCTGGTCGGCGAGGACCCGGCCAGCCAGGTCTACGTGCGCAACAAGGGCAAGCAGACGGTCGAGGCCGGCATGCAGTCCTTCGAGCACAAGCTGCCGGCGACAACGAGCCAGGCCGAACTGCTCGATCTGGTCGGCAGGCTGAACGCCGATCCGGCGGTGCATGGGATCCTCGTCCAGCTGCCGCTGCCCGACCAGATCGATTCGGAGGCCGTGCTGGCCGAGATCGACCCCGATAAGGACGTCGACGGCCTGCACGTGGTCAACGCCGGGCGGCTGTGGAGCGGCTCGGACAAGGCAATGGTGCCCTGCACCCCGGTCGGCTGCGTGCTGCTGATCAAGGACGCGCTCGGCGGCGACCTCAAGGGCAAGCACGCCCTGGTGGTTGGGCGCTCGGTCCTGGTCGGCAAGCCGGTGGCGGCGCTGCTGCTGGCCGAGCACTGCACGGTGACAATGGCGCACTCGCGGACGGCCGATCTGCCCGGCGAATGCCGCCGCGCCGACATCCTGGTCGCCGCCGTGGGCCGCGAGCGGATGGTCAAGGGCGACTGGGTGAAGCCGGGCGCCTGCGTCATCGACGTCGGCATCAACCGCATCCCGGCGCCCGAGAAGGGCGAGGGGAAGACGCGGCTGGTCGGCGACGTGGACTTCGACGAGGCGCTCTCCGTGGCCGGGTCGATCACCCCGGTGCCCGGCGGCGTCGGCCCGATGACCATCGCCTGCCTGCTGCGCAACACGGTGATCGCCGCCTGCAACCAGAAGGGCGTGGCCGTTCCGGGGATGTAGCGGGGTCATTCCCCGTCGTGATGACCCGGCTTTGTTCGGGCAATGACGATCTGGAGCGTTTCGTTCGTATTGTGAGCGAGGCGTCTTCGCGGATTTTGCCAGCCGCTGCTGTGGGGGCTCATGGCCGAACTGATCCTGGCCATCCTGGCGTTCCTGGCGACCCACGCGATCCCGGCGCTGAAGCCGGTGCGGGCCGGGTTGGTCGGATGGCTCGGCGAGCGGCCCTATCTGGTCCTCTATTCGGTCCTCAGCCTGGCGACCCTGTTTTGGCTGGGCTTCGCCTTTGCCGACGCGCCCTATGTCGAGATCTGGCCTTACGAACCCTGGACGCGCTGGGTGCCGGTGCTGGTCATGCCGCTGGCCTGCCTGCTGCTGGCCGGTGCGCTGAGTTCGCCCAACCCGCTGTCCATCGCCGTGGGCAAGCGGCCGTTCGACCCGGCCCGGCCGGGCATCGTTTCGATCACCCGCCACCCTCTCATGTGGACCTTCATCCTGTGGGCCGGGGCGCATCTGGTCCCCAACGGCGACCTCGCCTCGATCCTGCTGTTCGGGCTGCTGCTCGGACTCAGCCTGGCCGGGCCGCCGAGCCTGGACGCCAAGCGGCGGGCCGTGCTGGGCCGCGGCGAATGGGCGCGACGCGCAGCGGCGACCTCCAACATTCCCTTTGCCGCCATTCTCCGGGGGCGTGTGCGGCTGGATTGGCGGGGAATCGGTCCGCAGCGGCTGCTGGCGGCGGTATGCCTGTACGGACTCTTGCTGTTCGGCCATGGAGCGGCGATCGGCGTTTCCGCCCTGCCGCTTTGAGTCCTCGAATGAAAGATAAAATCATTCTCGTTATGGTTGAAAGTCTGTTGCGGACGATTTGCATTTTCCTTGACTTCAATGCCGCTAAAGTTTATAGGGATTAAACGAGATTGATTATCAGTTTCTGCCATTGAAGAACACTACGAAAGGTAGAAATTCAGAGGAGAAGATCGTGTCAAACGACCCATCCCTTTCCCCTGCGGAACCCCAGTTCCCGCTGTCCAGCGCCGTTGCCGGAGACCGCCTGATCATCGCCGCATTGCGCGCCGGGAAGGGATTGGGACGGCGCCTGGCTGATCTCGGCCTTCCCGTCGGTGCCGAAATCGAGGTCGTCCACCGCCAGCATGGCGGCCGCCTGGTCATCGCCCGCGAACTGACCCGGGTGGCGCTCGGCGGCGGCATGACCCAGAAGATCATGGTGACCCGGGCCAACGGCACGGCTTCCTGATACGGCCCCATACGCTCGGAAACATCCGCATGAACCTGTTCCGTTCCTTCCAACGCGCCGGCCGCGACTGCTGCGACCCGTCCTCCGGGGCGATGCCGCGGGCCGCCAGCGGCGGCGACAGCTATTCCGTCGCCCTGGTCGGCAACCCGAACTGCGGCAAGACCACCCTGTTCAACGTCCTGACCGGCGCGCATCAGAAGGTCGGCAACTGGCCGGGCGTGACCGTGGACCGCAAGGCGGGCCGGTTCCGCGACAACGGAAACACGGTCGCGGTGGTCGACCTGCCGGGCATCTATTCGCTGGCGGTGATCGCCGGAACCGACGCCGTGGACGAGCGCATCGGCCGCGACTACATCCTGTCCGGCGAGCCGGACGTGCTGATCAACATCGTCGACGCGACCAACCTGGAACGCCACCTGTACCTGACCGCGCAGCTCCTGGAGATGCGGGTGCCGATGGTCGTCGCCCTGAACATGACCGATGTGGCCAGGCAGATGGGCATCGAGGTGGACGTCGAGGCCCTGGCCAAGCGGCTCGGCTGCCCGGTGGTGCCGATGGTCGCCGCCCAGGGCAAGGGGGCGGCGGATCTGAAGGCGGCGGTGCGCGAGACCGCCGCGGCCTCGGCCCTGCCGTCGCGGCAAGTCGAGTACGGCCCGGTGATCGAACCGGCGGTGGCCCGGCTGACCAAGGTGGTCGGCGGCATCGCCGGGGAGAAGGGGCTGGACGCCCGCTGGCTCTCGGTGAAGCTGCTCGAAGGCGAAGGCATCGCCCGCCGGGTGACCGAAGGCAAGGCCGATCTGATGCTGTCCGGCCTGGTGTCGGAATTCGAGAACATCAACGCCGAGGATCCGGACGTGCTGATCGCCGACGGCCGCTTCGGCTTTGCGCACCTGGTGGCCCATGAAGTGGTGCGCCGGCGCGGCCACGTGACGCGGACGCTGTCCGACCGGATTGACCAAGTGGTGTTGCACCGCTGGTTCGGCCCGGCGATCTTCCTGGCCGTCGTCTATGCGATGTTCCTGTTCACCATCAACCTGGGCGGCGCGTTCATCGATTTCTTCGACATCGCCTTCGGCACGGTCTTCGTCGACGGCACCCGGGCCCTGACCACGGCGCTCGGCGCGCCGGAATGGCTGACCGTGCTGCTGGCCGACGGACTCGGCGGCGGCATCCAGATCGTCGCCACCTTCATCCCGATCATCGGCTTCCTTTACGTGTTCCTGTCGGTCCTCGAGGATTCGGGCTACATGGCCCGCGCCGCCTTCCTGACCGACCGCTTCATGCGGGCCGCCGGGCTGCCGGGCAAGGCCTTCGTGCCGCTGATCGTCGGCTTCGGCTGCAATGTCCCGGCGATCATGGCGGCCCGTACCCTGGACAACGCGCGCGACCGCATCGTCACCGTGCTGATGGCGCCGTTCATGTCCTGCGGCGCCCGGCTCGCGGTCTACGCCCTGTTCGCCGCCGCCTTCTTCCCGTCGGGCGGGCAGAACATCGTCTTCGGCCTGTACCTGATCGGCATCGCCGCCGCGGTGATCACCGGGGTGATCGTCAAGCGCACCATCCTGACCGGCGAAACCACGCCGTTCATCATGGAACTGCCGAACTACCACGTGCCGCGCATGCGCGACATCCTGATCCATGCCTGGAACCGCCTGCGCGGCTTCGTCTTCGGGGCCGGCAAGGTGATCGTCCTGGTGGTCATGGCGCTGAGCTTCCTGAACTCGCTCGGCACCGACGGCACCTTCGGCAACCAGGACAGCGGCAAGTCGAGCCTCAGCGCCATCGGCCGGGCCATCGTCCCGGTCTTCCAACCGATGGGCATCGAGCACGACAACTGGCCCGCCACCGTCGGCATCTTCACCGGCGTGTTCGCCAAGGAGGCTGTGGTCGGCACCCTCGACGCGCTGTATTCCGGCCTGGCCGAACCGGAGGCCGGCGCGGCCGGAGACGAGGCCGACGGCGGCTTCGACCTGCTGGGCGGGCTCGGCGAGGCGGTGATGACCATCCCCGAGAATGTCGGCGGCTTGGCGGCCACGCTGCTCGACCCCCTGGGCCTCGATATCGGGGACGTCAGTTCGACCGACGCGGCGGCCGAGGAGCAGGGGGTGAGCAACGGAACCTTCGGCGCCATGGCCGAGCGGTTCGACGGTTCCATCGGTGCCTTCGTCTACCTGCTGTTCATCCTGCTTTATACCCCTTGTGTCGCGGCCCTCGGCGCCATCGTGCGCGAGGTCGGCGGGCGCTGGGCCACCTTTGTCGCCCTGTGGACTTTCGGCTTCGCCTATGTCGCCTCGGCCGGGACCTATCAGGCGGCGACCTTCTCCAGCCATCCGGTGTCATCGGCCCTGTGGCTCGGGGGGATCGGCGCCGGGCTGGCGCTGACGATCGCCGGTCTGCGCATCGCCGGAAAGATGGACGAGGCCCGCGCGGCGCGCGGTGCGCAAGGACTCGCCGGCGCGGCGGGCGTGGAGGCCGACTAGGCGATGATCCTTTCGGAAGTCCGCGACTATCTGGCCGAAAAGGGCTGCGTGCCGCTCGCCGAACTGAGCCGGCGGTTCGAGGTGGACGAGCCCGCCCTGCGCGGCATGCTCGAGGTCTGGGTGCGCCGCGACAAGCTGCGCATCCTGCAGACGGGGTCTTCCTGCGGCGGCTGCGCCGGATGCGGCCCCGCCGGATCGCGCGAAATCTGCGAGTGGATCGGGAACTAGGGAATCTCTCCCCCTTGTTTCCGCCACATTCACCGGCCATTTCTTCTCGTCATGGTAAAGGGTTCCATCGATTGGCGCCGCGTCGGTCTCCTGATCGGCGGCTGGTTTTTCCTGGTCCTCGGGGTGGTGGGGTTGTTCCTGCCGATCCTGCAGGGCGGCCTGTTCCTGTTCATCGGCATCGGCATGCTGTCCCTGGCCTCGCCGCGCGTGCGGCTGCTGCGGATGCGCCTTGGGCGTCGCTACCCGAAGCTGCGTCAGGGCGAGGAGAAGGTGCGGGGCTGGATGAAACGCTGGCGCGAGCGCTTCGCCCGGCGGCGCAACCGGGATGACGGCCCCGCGGCTTCGGCGAAATGATGCGTTTCCCCTTCAACACCCCGATGACAGGCGCTTAGCAACCTGCTAAAAGGCGCGGCCATGACCGATCTCGCGCACATCAGGACCTTTGCGATCATCGCCCATATCGACCATGGGAAATCGACCCTGGCCGACCGGATGATCCAGGTATGCGGCGGACTCACGGACCGTGAGATGCGCGAGCAGGTGCTCGACTCGATGGATCTGGAGCGCGAGCGCGGCATCACCATCAAGGCCCAGAGCGTGCGCCTGAGCTATACCGCGCGGAACGGCGAGACCTATCAGCTCAACTTGATCGACACGCCCGGCCATGTGGACTTCTCCTACGAGGTCAGCCGCAGCCTGGCGGCCTGCGAGGGGTCGCTGCTGGTCGTCGATTCGACCCAGGGGGTCGAGGCCCAGACCCTGGCGAATTGTTATCTGGCCATCGAGAACGACCACGAGATCGTGCCGGTCCTGAACAAGATCGACCTGCCGGCTTCCGAGCCCGAGCGGGTCAAGGAGCAGATCGCCGACGTCATCGGTCTCGACGCCGACGACGCGGTGATGATCTCGGCCAAGACCGGACAGGGCGTCGAGGACGTGCTGGAGGCGCTGATCCAGCGGCTGCCCCCGCCGGTCGGCGAGGAGAAGGAACCGCTCAAGGCGCTGCTGGTCGATTCCTGGTACGACGCCTATCTCGGCGTGATGATCCTGGTCCGCGTCTACGACGGCGTTTTGCGCCGCGGCATGAAGGTCCGCATGATGGCGACCGGAACGGTCCATCAGGTGGAGCAGGTCGGCATCTTCAAGCCGAAGCCCGAGAAGATCGACCATCTCGGCCCGGGCGAGGTCGGTTATTTCACCGCCTCGATCAAGACCGTGGCCGACACCAATGTCGGCGATACCATCACCGAGGAAAAGCGCGAGACGGCCAAGCCGCTGCCCGGCTTCCGGCCCTCGGTGCCGGTGGTGTTCTGCGGCCTGTTCCCGGTCGACGCGGGCGATTACGAGGATCTGCGCAGCTCGCTCGAAAAGCTGCATCTGAACGACGCCAGTTTCCATTTCGAGCCCGAGACCTCGGCCGGTCTCGGCTTCGGCTTCCGCTGCGGCTTCCTCGGCTTGCTGCATCTGGAAATCGTCCAGGAGCGGCTGGAGCGCGAGTTCGACCTCGACCTGATCGCCACCTCGCCGAGCGTCGTCTACCGCATCTACAAGACCGACGGCTCCATGGTCGAGCTGCACAATCCGGTCGACATGCCCGACCCGGTGAAGATCGACCATATGGAGGAGCCCTGGATCAAGGCGACGATCCTGGTGCCCGAGGAATATCTCGGCGCGGTGCTGCAACTGTGCACCGAGCGGCGCGGCGAGCAGATCGAACTGACCTATGCGGGCAACCGCCCGATGCTGGTCTACCGCCTGCCGCTCAACGAGGTGGTGATCGATTTCTACGACCGCCTGAAGTCGGTCTCGCGCGGCTACGCCAGCTTCGACTACGAGATGGACGGCTACCGCGAGGACAAGCTGGAGAAGGTCTCCATCCTGGTCAACGGCGAGCCGGTCGAGGCGCTGGCCTTCATCTGCCACGCGGCGCATGCCGAACAGCGCGGCCGGGCCATCTGCGACCGGTTGAAGGACCTGATCCCGCGCCAGATGTTCAAGATCGCCATCCAGGCGGCGGTCGGGCGCAACGTCATCGCGCGCGCCACGGTCGGCGCCCTGCGCAAGGACGTGACCGCCAAGTGCTACGGCGGCGACGTCACGCGTAAACGCAAGCTGCTGGAAAAGCAGAAGGCCGGTAAAAAGCGCATGCGGCAGTTCGGCAAGGTCGAAATCCCGCAATCGGCCTTCCTGGCCGTGCTCAAGTCGTCGGAAGACTGATCCTTCCTTTATTCCTGGCCTGTTTTGCCGGCCCCGGCGTTGCGGGGCCGGGGGCGATGCGCTATAGCTGAAGGCAGCATTCTGGAGCCGATCTAAAGAAAAATCATGCCGACGCAACGCCGCCTCGTTCCGCCCTTTTCGCCCGTGCTGCTGGCCGGGCTTGCCGCGCGGCCGCTGCCGCCCGCGTTGTTGCAGCCGGGGCTGGCGCTGGCCATGCGCACCGTTTCACGGCGCCATCCCGGCCTGTTCGAGCGGCTGGCCGGAGTCGGCGCGCCGAGTTTCCTGATCGACCCCGTGGACCTGCCCTTCGTCTTCCTGATGGAGACCGACCCCGAGACGCCGCGCCTGCGCGCCCTGTCGCGCGAGGACGCGGAGAGTGCGGTGGTTGCCGCCCGCATCCGGGGACCGCTGATGAAGCTGATCGAGCTGCTGGAAGGCAAGGTCGACGGCGATGCCCTGTTCTTCACCCGCGACCTGGTGGTCGAGGGCGACACCGAGGCGGTGGTCGCGCTGCGCAATGCCGTCGACGACGCCGAGATCGATATCCTGAACGATTTGTTGGCGCCGCTCGGCCCGCTGGCCGGACCGGCGGGCAGCGCCGCGCGCCGGGCGGGCGGGTTGCTGAACCGCGCGGCCAGAGACCTGGAAACCCTACGCGATTCGCTGATCGCCCCGGCCCTGCGCCGCACCGAGGCGCAGGCCGCCGAACTGCACGACCTGGAAGAGAAGATCGACACCCTGAAGTCGCCGGACGGCCCCCGGGGCCGCGTCCGCCGCGCGCCGCCGAAGGATACGCAGGTCGCATGAAAGGGAAGACCCGCAAGCTGGAACTGGTCTGCCCGGCCGGAACGCCGGCCAGCCTGCGCGCCGCCGTCGATGCGGGGGGCGACACGGTCTATCTCGGGTTCCGCGACGAGACCAACGCCCGCAACTTCCCCGGCCTGAATTTCAGCCGCGAGGAACTGCGCGACGGCATCGCCTATGCCCACGATCACGGCGCGCAGGTGCTGGTCGCGATCAACACCTATCCGGCGGCCGGGAACCTGGGCCCCTGGCACAAGGCGGTGGACGACGCGGCGCGGCTCGGCGCCGACGCGGTGATCCTCGCCGATATCGGGCTGGCCGACTACGCCAAGCGCAACCATCCGGATCTGCGCCGCCATCTTTCCGTCCAGGCCTCGGCCTCGACGCCCGAGGCGATCGAATTCTATCACCGCGAATACGGCGTCAGCCGGGTGGTGCTGCCGCGCGTCCTGACGGTCGAGGAGATCACCGCGCTGAACGGCCGCATCCCGGTGGAGACCGAGGTCTTCGTCTTCGGCGGGCTCTGCGTCATGGCCGAGGGGCGCTGCATGCTGTCGGGTTACGCCACGCCGTGCTCGCCCAATTGCGACGGGGTGTGTTCGCCCGCCTCGCATGTGCGCTACGTCGAGAAGGGCGAGTCGACGGTGACCAAGCTGGGCGGCTTCACCGTCAACGTGGTGTCGGGCGAGGAACCGGCCGCCTATCCGACCACCTGCAAGGGCCGCTACCGGGTGGCGGGCAAGCCGCAGTATTTGTTCGAGGAACCGGCCTCGCTGAGCGCCATGCACATGCTGCCCGAACTGGCCGCCGCCGGGGTGACGGCGTTGAAGATCGAGGGCCGCCAGCGCGGCCGGGCCTATGTTTCGCAGGTCGTGGCGGCGTTCCGCCGGGCGGTCGACGCGGTGGCGGCGGGCGAGCCGGTGCCGCTCGCCGAGCTGGCCGCGATCACCGAGGGCGGCAAACAGACCTCGGGCGCCTACAAGCGGAGCTGGCAGTGACGATCGAAGCCAAACTGACCCTCGGCCCGGTGCTGTTCCACTGGGGCGCCGAGGCTTGGCGCGACTTCTATTTCCGCATCGCCGACGAGGCCGACGTCGATACCGTGCATGTCGGCGAGGTGGTCTGCTGGAAGCGCGCGCCGATCTACGCCAAGCATCTCGAGGCCGTTTGCGAGCGGCTGTCCCATGCCGGCAAGGAAGTGGTGCTGTCCTCCCTGGCCCTGGTGATGAACGACGCCGAGACGGACGGGCTGCGCGCCCTGGCCGGGCAGGACCGGTATTGGGTCGAGGCCAACGACATGGCGGCCTGCGCGCTGCTGAGCGGCCGCGACCATGTGGTCGGACCCTATGTGAACGTCTACAACGAGGGCACGCTGGCCGCCCTGGCGGCGCGTGGCGCGCGGCGGGTCTGCCTGCCGCCGGAACTGCCGCGCGAGACCCTGGCCGCCCTGGCCAAGGATGCGCCCGCCGAGTTGGAGGTGCAGGCCTTCGGGCGGTTCCCGCTGGCCCTGTCGGCGCGTTGCTACGCGGCGCGGGCGCGCGGCCTGGCCAAGGACGCCTGCAAGTTCGTCTGCGGCGAGGACGGCGACGGCCTGCCGGTCGAAACCCTGGACGGCGAGCTGTTCCTCGCGGTCAACGGCACCCAGACGCTGTCCGGCGCCTGCGGCAGCCTGATCGCCGAACTGGCGGCCCTGCGGGCCATGGGCATCGGCCGGTTCCGCCTGTCGCCGCAGAAGGTGGACATGGTGGCCGTCGCCGCCGTGTTCCGGGCGGTCGCCGAGGGCCGGATGGATGCGGCGGAGGGCGACGAGACCCTGGCCGATCTGGTGCCGGCGGAGATGCCGTTCGCCAACGGCTTCTTCCACGGGGCCGAAGGGGCCGCTTTCCTGGCGGAGGCGGAGTAACTTTCTTTTCGCTCACGACAGCGGACCCGTCGGTCCGTGTCTGCGCGGGCGCGCCGGACGGCCGGCGGGCTGCGGTCGCAGCCTTGTTCCCTATTCGTTGGCGACCAGGGGTTCGGCGGGTTGCGGCCGGTCGAGGCCGGTGGCCTTCAGCATCGTCAGGATGACATCCACCGTCGGGCCGATGCTGCCGTGCAGCTTGTCGCTGTTGATGACCAGGTCGAAATTGACCGGGTCGTTGAGCCGCCGGCGGAACAGGTCCCAGACGAAGCGGCCGCGCTTGTGGTTGCTTTGCAGGACCTTGCGCTTCGCCGTTTCGAAGGAGATGCCGTCCTCCTCGGCGACCCGCGCGGCGCAGATTTCGACGGTTCCGGCGATGCGTACCCGCAGGATGGGGCGGTTCTCCAGGATGATGTAGGCGCCGCGGCCGAGCAGGATGCCGCCCATGCGGTGCAGCCCGCGCACCGTGGCGACCAGATGGTTCAGGTAATCGTTGCGGCTGACGTTCTGGCCGAAAAAGGTGGCGTAAAGCCAGGCGTCGCTTGGCTGGCCGGCGAATTCGTGCAGCGAGGAGAGCAGCTTCTTGTCGACCTTGGCGAGCCGCGCGACCTCGTCGAGGATCTCCGAGCCGTAAACGTCGAGACCCAAACGGCGGCCGAGTTCGCGGGCGATCTCATCGCCCCGGCACCCCATGCCGCGCGAGATGATGATGGTCGGTTTGTAGAGCGTCTCGGCCCGATGTTCCCGGCTGATTTCGGCGGCCTTGGCGAAGGCCCGGACAACGCCCTGTGCGTCGATCGACATGGTTCCGGCTCCTTTCCGGGACCCCGCGTCCCCGGCGCGGGGCTTCCGCTTCCCTTCGATCCCGGCACTCCTATTGTGCTCTCGAACGGGCAGAATCGCAACTGCGGGTTGGCGTTGGGCGGCCGGTGGGAGGCCCGGAGACCGGCGAAAAAACATCATCAAAACCGGTTGCAGGAAACCGGCGGCTCGGTTAGGTTTTGCGCCTCCCTGCGGAGGGATGGCCGAGCGGTCGAAGGCGCACGCCTGGAAAGTGTGTATACCCGGAAGGGTATCGTGGGTTCGAATCCCACTCCCTCCGCCATCCGCCTTCGCCAAGACTTCGGCGGAACCGACCTTGGCGATTACCGAGAGGCGGATGGCATGCCCGCAGCTTCGGTGAAGGCGGGAATTCCCCTGGATCAGTTTATTTCATATAGGTTCGGATGACGCCGATCAGTTCCTCGCCGCCCTGCTGGCGATCGGACGCTGTTTTCGCCTGAAGAACATGTCCGCGAACATGGCCTTCCATCACTTCCGCCATGAGCCCGTTCATCGCGCCCCGGGCGGAGGCGAGCTGGCGTAGCACTTCCGCGCACGGCTTCTCGGACTCGAGGGCACGCTCGATCCCTTCGATTTGCCCCTTCAGGCGGCGAACGCGGGCGATGAGTTTCTCTTTATCGCGAATGGTGTGGGCCATGACAATCGGCATCCTCGAACATATATGGTATAGCCGGGTATACTATAAATCACCTTTGTGAGGAAGTGATGGACTGGACCGAGGAACGGATCGAGTGGACGGCCGACGGCAGCCCGATCGACATCGGGATGACGCGGTTCGGTTCGGGGCCGAGCCTGCTTCTTCTGCCCGCGCTCAGCTCCATTTCGACGCGTGCGGAAATGCGGCCGCTGCAGGAAAGGCTTGGCGTATCCTTTTCGACCCTTGCCATCGACTGGCCGGGGTTCGGCAATCTGCCCCGTCCCAGGATCGATTGGCGGCCCGGCCTCTACCGGGCCTTCCTGCGTTCCGTGCTGGCGGACATCGTCACGCCGAGCGTTACGATTGCCGCCGGTCATGCCGCCGGCTACGCGCTGGCCCAGGCGGCGGACGAGCCGGGCAGTCTCGGCCGTCTCGGCGTTCTGGCCCCGACATGGCGGGGGCCCCTGCCGACCATGGCGGGCAGACGGTCGGCGCTGTTCAGGATGTTGGCGAAAGCCGTCGATCTTCCCGTTGCCGGTTCGGGCCTCTATCGCATCAACGTCAATGGCCCGGTCATCCGCATGATGGCGCGCGGCCATGTCTATGCCGATCCCGGCTGGCTGAACGCGGAGAGAATGGCCGCCAAGCGTGCCGTTACCGAAGCGCCGGGTGCCCGCCACGCCTCGTTCCGGTTTGTCGCCGGGGAACTCGATCCCTTCGCGGATCGCGCGGCTTTCCTCGACGCGGCGCGGCATGCCGGAACGGACATGTTGCTGCTCCTCGGGAGCGGCGTTCCGCGCAAGTCGAAGGCCGAGATGGCCGAACTCGCGGCGCTCGATACCGTGAGCGCCGTCGAATTCCCCCACGGCAAGCTGTCCTTCTACGAGGAGTTTCCCGACGAAACGGCCGAAATGATCATGAGCAGGCTCGGGAAGGCCGACGGCGGGCTCTCCGCGTCAGGCCGAAACGCGGCTTCCTAGGAATACCGGCGTCCCGCCGCTAGAGACGGACGGGACGGGCCCGTTCGCGGACTCCGGATCTCAGGCCGCCGGAGCGGCCTGTCCCCAGTCCTCGACGACCTGGCCAGCGGTGCGGAACTGGCGGTCGTTGTCGATCGCGTAATAGGTCTTGTAGTAGTCGAGACCCGCTTCGTGCGCCTCCTGGGTGAAGGCCTGCAGCGCGTCGGTGATCCAGACCAGATCGTATCCCCGCTGGAAGGCGTCTCCCGAGGTATGGCGGCAGCAGCAGTCGGTGTGCAGGCCGGTCATGTAGACGGTCTCGATGCCGCGCGCCTCCAGGTGCTTTTCGAGATCGGAACTGAGGAAACCGCTGTAGGTGGTCTTGGGCAGATCCAGGTCGCCTGTTTCCGGGCCCAACTCGGGCAGGATCTCGGCCCATTTGGTGCCCCTCATGGAATGCGGCGGCCATTTTCGGAGTTCGATGTCCTCGGGCGTATGGGAGTCGGTCGAGAAGATCACCGTGACCCCGGCCTTGCGCGCCGCATCGAGGACGCGGACGAGAGGCGGGAGGATCGCCCGGGCCCGTTCGCGGTAGGCTGGACCGCCCGTATCGGCGATGAACCCGCCTTCCTCAACGAAGTCGCGCGCCATGTCCACGAGAATGAGGGCGCATTTCCTGGGGTCGATGGTGGGCATCGTTGCTCCTTATCGTCGCTTTACGGGACGGTCCGCCGACGCGAATGGGCGGGAACCTGACGGAACGATACAACCGATTCCCCGTTAGTGAAAGGCACGGGGATCATAAAAACCGAAGGACCGCCCGGTCACCCGATCCCGGGGGCGTGCCTGATCTCTTCCGGTGCTCTCCGCATGTCATCACCGTTGACGAAGCGGGAGCAGGATTTTGCGATTTCTGCCAGCGGCAGCCGCAGCTTTTCCCCCGGCCGTTGTATCGTCCTCACCCAATCGAAATCGCCATAACCGACGACGGCCAACTGGCCGGGAACCTCAAGGCCGCGATCGAGTACATAACTCCAGACCGCCTGGGTCAACAGTTCCCCTCCGACCACCAGACCGGTGATCGGGTTGTCGGAAAGCATGCGGTCGACCAGGATCTTGGCTTGGTCGAAGTCGGACGGGGACAAGACGACGTATTCGGGTGGGATGTCCAGGCCGCATTCCCTACAACCCTTCTCGAACCCCTGCAGACGTTCGACCCCAGTGCTGACGTCGAGTGCGCGGCCAAAGTAGCCGACGCGGCGATGGCCCTGCCGGTACAAGTGTCTGGTGGCTTCGCAGATTCCGCTGATTTCGTCGATGCCGATGAACGAAAGCTCCGGCAGCCGGTCGCTCCTACGGATCAACTGAACGACGTTGTTGTCACGGAAGACGGCTTCCGCCCTCTGCGTCATGGCCGGGCTGGGAACCGCGAAGATCGCCCTCGGGCGCAGCGAGACGAGTTGTTGAATCGAGAATTCCTCGTGTTCGGGGTTCTCGCCGGTCACGGACAGGATGAGGTTGGTGTTCTCGGCCCGGAAGATTTCGGAAAGCCGGCTGGTCAGCTTGGCATAGAAAGCGTTGTCGATATCGGGGATGAGCAATCCGACCGAACTCGTGTGGCCGCCTTTCATCGCATTGGCTGCCTGGTTGACGATGTATCCGTGTTTGGCCGCCTCTGCATGGACGCGGTTCTTGGTTGCCCGCGAGATGGACGGATGATCGTTCAATGCGCGGGACACCGTGGAGTGAGACAGGCCGAGGTTCCTGGCGATCTGCTTTATGGTAATCATGAAACCCGGTATCTCATCGAATGGAAGTGACCGGCATACGGGGGCCGATGAGCGCGATCGGCGTCTATCCTGCGGGCCAGTTCGGCACAATACCGCCAATCGGCGATTCCGGACAAGCCCATCGCCCCGCCGCAGACCGGTCGGGCGCGAAAGAAAGGCGTTGGACGATGGAGAGAAAGACGGCGGCCGTCGCTTCGTACGGCCGCCGGGAGGAAGGTTGGTTGCCGCCCCCAGGCGAGCCCTTGGGCTAGGGGCGGCTTTTCGAGTAGGAGGGACTTACGGCTCGCGATCGGACTTTGGTTTTTTTATGGAGAAAAAGTTCCGAGGCGGAGGAAGGTTCCTAGGCCAGGTTCTTGATCGTGTCGAAGATTGCCGCCCCGCGGAATTGCGCCTGGAGGCCCAAGGCACGCTGAATCCTCAGCACCTCGTTCCACTTCACCATCCGCTCGCTGCGCGCGAAGGATCCGACTTTCAACTGGCCGCCGTTCACCGCGACGGCGAGATGGGAGATGAACGCGTCTTCCGTTTCGCCCGATCGCGCCGAAACCAGCGGGAGCCATCCGGCGTCCTGGGTCATTTCGATGGCCTTGATGGTCTCGGAGACCGAACCGATCTGGTTGAGCTTGATCAGCACCGCGTTCGCCGCCTTGCGACTGATCCCGTCTTCGATACGGGCAAGGTTGGTCGTGAACAGATCGTCGCCGACGACCTGAAGCTTGCCGCCCATCCGCTCCATGAAGGCGATCCAGGAATCGATGTCGTCATCGGCGAAGGGATCCTCGATCGAGATGACCGGATAGGTCTCGCACCAGCGAACCATGAGATCGAGGAACTCCTGGCGCGTGAACTCCCGGTTCTCGAGCCGGAAGTGATACTTGCCGTCGCGGAACAGATCGCTCGCGGCGATATCGAGCGAGATGGAAATATCCCGCCCCGGCGTGTAGCCGGCCGCCTCGATCGCCTCGACCACGAAGGCGAAGATCGATTCGTGGTTTTCGAAGGTCGGCCAGAAGCCGCCCTCGTCGGCGATGCCGGCCAACAGCCCGCGTTCGGTCAGGAGCCTCTCGGCCGCTTCATAGGTCTTGAAGGTCGCCTCCAGGGTTTCTTCGTAGTTTTTGGCGCCGTTGACGATCAGCAGGAAGTCCTGAACGTCGGTGCGCCAGCGGGCGTGTGCGCCCCCGCCGATGAGTTGGATCTCCGGAAGCGGCAGCAGCGTGCCCGCGTCGCCGGCCCGGTTCTTGTGCAGCGAACTCAGGTATCTGAACAGCGGCTCCCCGCGGGCGGTCGCGGCGGCGTTGGCACAAGCCATCGACACGCCGAGAATGGCGTTGGCCCCCAGCCTGGTCTTGTTCGGCGTCCCGTCGAGCGAAATCATGATGTCGTCGATCTTCGCCTGCTCGTCGGCATCCAGGCCGGTCACCGCCGGCGCGATGACGGTGGCGACATTGTCGATCGCCTTGAACACCGACTTGCCGTTGTACCGGCTCTTGTCGCCGTCACGCAGTTCGAGCGCCTCGTACTGGCCGGTCGACGCGCCGGAGGGGACGATGCCGTAGCCCTTGGTCCCGTCATCCAACGAGACTTCGACTTCGACGGTCGGTTTGCCGCGGGAATCGAAGACTTGATAGGCTTGTAGTTGTTCAATTTTCATTGAGCGGCTCCTTCGGAGGAAATAGTGGCAAGAAGCTCGTCGAGACTTTCCGGATTTTTCCTGATGAACCGGATAGCCTGCGGCTTGATCAGGTCCCGCGATTCCTGAGTGAGGTATTCGGCCGGGGATTTCCCGTCGACGCGCGCCAGCAGCAGCATCGGCAGAATGTCGAGAACGTCGTCGGCAATGTCGACGTCGACGGCCGCCGTGTATTGGCCCATGACGTCGCGCGCCAGTTCGAAGAAAGTGGGCTGCCGAAGATGGACGCCCTTCAAGATGAGATGGTTCAGGAAAAATCCGACATCGAAGGCGGGGTTGCCGTACCAGGCCACCTCGCAGTCGAGAATGACGGAACGATTCTCGTTGTAGAGGATGTTTTTCGGACTGAAATCGCCGTGTACGAGGCAGCAGCGATTGGTCGTCAGCCGGTCGCACTTGTCGTCGATGATCCCGGCCATCTCCGGGAACTTATGTTTGAGGAAGAGAAAATAGGGCGATACGCGGAGCTCGATGAAGTTGTCCGTGGTGTCGAATGCGCCCTTGATCGAGTCGTCGCCGCGGCTCGTATTGTGAATGACGGCCAGAGCATCGATGACGCGGGTCACCGCCGGTTTGTCGATCCGGCCGTTCAGGAACTCCTTCTTCATGTTGAGGAAGCCGTCGCCGAGAAACTCCATGGTGAAGAATCCGGCGTCCTCGTCGCCGTCGAGCACGGTGGGGACGCATTCGGGCAGAAAGCGACCAACGTATTTCAAATAGCGCAGTTCGTATTTGTTGCGGGAGACGTCGGCCTTCCACTCCTCCTTCACCTTGAGCTGTTCCAAGGCCTTCTTGACCACCAGCTTCCGGTCGCCGTCGCGCACCAGATAGATGTCGGAGGAGACCCCGCCGGTCAGCGGCTCCAGGATGGCGCCGTCATCGACAATGCCGGCGGCAATCAGTTTCTGCTTTAGATCTGACATGGTGTCTCCTTTCAGAAGAGCCGGAACACGCCGAAGACGAGTGTCGAGCTGAACGCCAGGATGGCGCCGACAAGCACCTCAAACGGCAGCAGCTTCAGGCGTTCCCTGATCTGCATGTTCACCGCGCCGGCGCTGGAATGGAAAAAGCTGCCGTGCGGCATGTCACCGAGAACTGTCGCGCCGGCATGGATCATCGCGCCGGCGGACAGGGCGGGAACTCCCAACTGGAGCAGACTGGGACCGAAGACGTTGGAGGCCACCGCGGCGCCGGCGGTCGTCGAGGCGGTTGCGAAGGACATCAGGGCGCCGCTGACGGGGGCCAGCAGGTAGCTCGGGAAGCCGAAGGCGCCGATCAGATCCAGGAGATCGGTCTTGAGCGAGGAGACCGTAATGATGCCGGCAAGCGCACCGGTGCCGAGCAGCATGATGCAAACCGGCCCCATCTTGGCCAGGCCCTCGACCGAGAAGCTCCTGATCTGTCTGCCCTTGCCCATGGCGAACGCGCCGACCACGCCGCCGGCGGGCAGGGCGATCAACGGGTCGATGGCGATGTCGGCCAGAGGGCGCAGGGCTAGGAGGACGATGGTGACCAGCGGCCCGACGATGGCCGGCACAAAGGCCGGTAGCTCGACGCCCGCATGAGATTCGAAGAAGGTGTCGTTCTGCAGGTCGCAAGAGCCCCGGCTGTTCAGCCAGGTCGCGATGAACCAGGAAGCGGCGATGCCGATTATCGCCGGCAGAATGCCCGCAACCATGACGGAGGTCAGAGGGAGATTGAAGGCGTCGGCGATCGCGATGGCATTCGGGTTGGCCGACATGATGTTGCCCGCGTGTCCGCAGCCTATCATCATCAACAACACGCCCAAGCGGCGGTATTCCAATCGCTTGCCGATGGTCAGCGCTACCGGCGCAACTGTGATCACCGAAATGTCGATGAAGACGCCGACCGTCGTCAGGATGGTGACCGACAGGCCGATGGCCAGCAAGGCCATTTTGTCGCCGAAGGTTTCGATGATCGTGTTGGCGATCCGCGCCGCGGCGCCCGACTCGATCAGCGTGCCGGCGAGCACGCCGGCGGCGGCGATTCTAAGAACCGCGGGCATGATTCCTTGGGCGCCGTCGATCATCACATGGACGGTGTCGGTCAGGTTGAGACCGCCCACCAATCCTCCGATGGCGGCCCCCAAAAGCATCCCGTAGGCCGGAGAATATTTTAATAAAATCAATAAGATGGCGACAGCAAGGGCGATAATGGTGCCCAGTAGACTCACTTCCATGGGGTCCTCCCTTTGTTTATGCACACGTGTGCTTTACGCACACGTGTGTTCTACAAGCTGCCGCCCAACTTGTAAATACACGAAAAATGGGCGAGGGCGGTCCAGGGGGAACGGGCCAAGCGTCCGGATGGCCGGCGCGAAATCATGGTTGGGGGGAGGGGGGACTTCTTCCCCTGGCGGGGGGAGAGCGCGGCATGGATGCGTGTAGGAGCATGCCGGCCGTTTCCCGCCGATCTGGCTTCTCGGTGATTTAAGAATACAGGGGCCGCTCTTCGGATTCGAAATATCCCGCCGCGACGATGTCCTCGAGCAGGCCCGGCTGTTCAGGGTTCCAGCCCAATCGGGCGCGGGTCCGGGCGCTCGAGGCGGCGGACGCCATGGCCGCGAATATGGCGAATCCGCCGAAGTGTCCGGCGGCCTCTTCGGGGCTTTTGGAAACCACCGGCAGGTCCAGATGGCTGCCGATCAGTTCGGCGATGTCCTTGAACGGGATGGTTTCCTCGGCGACGGCGTGATACCGCTCGCCCCCGGCACCGCGCTCGATGGCCAGCCGGAAGGCGCGGGCGGCATCCGACCGGTGCACGGCGGCCCATGGGTTGAGGCCCTCGCCGACATAGGCGGAGACGCCGGTCTTGCGGGCCATGCCGATCAGGATCGGGACGAAACCGTGATCGCCGGTCCCGTGGACCGATGCGGGCAGGCGCATCACCGAGGCCCGGACGCCGCGCGCGGCGAGGTTTTCGGCCGCCGCTTCCGAGGCTCGGGGATAGGTTGCGGAGACCGGGTGCGGCGCGTCGTCCTCGGTCGCGGGGCGGTCTGCTGTGAGGAAGCCCGTTCCGGCGGTGACGATGAGCGGACGCTCCGAGCCTTCGAGACCGCCGCCGAGCGTCTCGATGGCCCGCCGGTCGATCTCGCAGCATTCCCGGAACCTGGAGAAATCATGGACGAAGGCGGTATGGATCACCCCGTCGGCGTCGGCCGCGCCGCGCCGCAGGCTCTCCAGATCCTCGAGATCGCCGCGCAGGACTTCAGCGCCGCGCGTGGCGAGGGCCTCGGCGCCGGTCTCCGAGCGGGTAAGACCGAGGACCCGGTGCCCCGCGGTCAGCAGTTCCTGGACAACGGCGGAGCCGACGAAACCGGTCGCGCCGGTAACAAAGACACGCATGGGAAACTCTCCTGACGTTTTCGGTGAGAGGAATCTGGGGGCGTGTGTTATGCTGGTAAAGTAGTGATCTTATACAGGTATAATGATTAACAGCATGGGCGCGACCGCGAACGACAACCCGCTGGGCAGCTACCTGAAGGATCGCCGTGCGCGGCTCGACCCCACGGCGTTCGGTCTTTCCAACAAGCGGCGGCGCACGCCTGGCCTGCGCCGCGAGGAAGTCGCGCAGCGGGCCAATATCAGCGCGACCTGGTACACCTGGCTGGAGCAGGGGCGCGGCGGCGCGCCGTCGGCCGACGTACTCGACCGCATCGCCCGCGCCCTGATGCTGACCGAGGTCGAGCGAGAGCATCTGTTCCTGGTCGGTCTCGGCCGGCTGCCCGAGGTGCGCTACCAGGAGGCCGGGGACGTGACCCCGCGGCTGCAGCGCATCCTCGACGCCCTCGAATTCTGCCCCGCCCTGGTGAAGACCGCGACCTGGGACGTGGTGGCCTGGAACCGGGCCGCCGCCGCCGTGCTGACCGACTACGCGGCCGTCCCGGCCGAGCGGCGGAACATCCTGCGCCTGATCTTCCTCGATCCGCATGTCCGCGCCGCGCAGTTCGACTGGGAAAGCGTCGCCCGGTTCGTCGTCGCGGCGTTCCGGGCGGACGCCGCGCGGGCCGGGGCCACCGCGCGGGTCGAGGCGCTGGTCGAGGAGCTTTGCGGCCTGAGCCCGGAATTCGCCGAGATGTGGCGGGCCAACGATGTTCGCAGCTACGGCGGCGGCGTCAAACGGATCCGCCATCCGGTCGCCGGACCGATCGGCTTCGAATTCTCCGCCTTCGCCGTCGACGGCCGCCCCGATCTCGGGATGGTGGTCTACAACCCGGCGACGCCGGACGACGTGGAACGGGTCCGGAAGCTGCTCAGCGATCCAGCGTCCCGGTGAGGACGAAGCGCATGGCGGCGAAGGTCTCCTCGTCCTTGCGCAGCGGAATGAGGACTTGGCCGGGGTTGCCGGCTGCGGTGATCCGGCCTGCGTCGATGCCGTTTCCGGCCAGATAGGCGCGCACCGCTTCCGCCCGTTTAAGGCCCCAATCGGCCCTTTCCGTCGAGGACGGCGCTTCCCGCGTGTCGGCGAAGCCGGTCAGCTCGATCTTCAGTTCGGGATACCGTCGCAGGACCGCAACCTGCCGGTCGAGGGTGGCTTTGGCCTCGGCGGAGAGGTCGGCGGAACCGGGCCCGAAAAAGACCTCGCTGTCCTCGGGGGCAAGCGGACTGTGCAGATAGCAGGGAAGCGAGAAATCCAGACCGCCTTGCGTGATCTGGGTGGGGCATTCGTCGGCCAGGGCTTGGCTTCCTATGGTTGCGGCGGCGATGACGCTGGCGACGGCGAGCGAAAGGCGCATTGCTGAACTCCTTTTTCTTCCGTCATCATACCATCCGGTTTTCGCAACCTGTAGACGCAATTGTGCTCAAGATGCCCTTCCGCAAGACGAAGAAACCGGGCCCCCTTCGAGGCCCGGCTCGTTCAATCCGAAGGTCCGGATCGCCGCGGCCTACAACGTGATCCGGTACTTGGCGAAGCCTTCGGCGCCTTCGCCGGCGGGTTCGATGGTCACGCCCTTGACGTCGGCCAGGTGGGTCTTCGCCGCCGGGCCGGTTTCGAACAGGACCGTCGCGCCGGGGACCGGCTTGAAGTTCCAGTTGGCGTCGGCCGACGGGTTGATGGTGCCCCGCTCCACGATGTAGCGGACGATCACGTCGCGGTTGGTGTCCGGGGCGACGAAGATGATCACGCCGGGGCCGATGTCCGGGAAGTTGCCGCCGCCGCCGGCCCGGTAGTTGTTGGTGGCGACCACGAACTTCTGCGCCGGATCGATCGCCTTGCCCTGGTATTGCAGGTCGACGACGCGGTTGGCGTCGGCATTCAGCGGTTTGCCCTCGGTGTCGTACTTGGACGGCTGGGTCAGGTCGATTTTGTAGGTCACGCCGTCGATCACGTCGAAATTGTAGGACGGGAACTTCGGGTTGATCAGCGGCTGGTCGGCCTTGCCGGGTTCGACCTGGTTGAAGATGCCGGCCGAGCGTTCCAGCCAGTCCTTGACCTGCGCGCCGGTGATCAGCACGGCGCGCACCGTGTTCGGGTAGAGGTAGAGGTCGGAGACGTTCTTGATCGCGATGTCGCCCGGCTTCACGTCGGTGTAGTACTCCGGCCCGCCGCGGCCGCCGGCCTTGAACGGCGCCGCCGCCGAGAGGATCGGCAGGCCCTCCCACTCGGTGCCCTTCATCATCTCGGCGATGTACCAGGTCTGGGCCTGGCTGACGATCTGCACCGACGGGTCGTCGGCGACCAGGGCGAAGTAGGAATGCAGCGGCGCCGAGGTCTTGCCGACCGGACGGCGGATGTAGGCGAGCGTCGCCTCGTGTTCCTTGGCCACCGAGTCGAGCACGTCCTGCTGGCTCTCGACCAGGGCGATGTTCTTGCGGCCCTCGCGCTTGGAGATCGGCCGCGCCTCGGTGGTGAAGTCGGCGATCCGCCAGGAGTTTCCGTCCTTTTCCAGCAGCAGGTCGAGCAGGCCCATATGCGAGCCCCAGAACCCGGCCATGACGGCGGGCTTGCCGAACAGGGTGCCCTTCTCGGCGTCGATACCGGGCAGGTTGGCGTATTTGTCGCCGGGGAACACTAGATGATGGTGGCCGGTCATGATCGCGTCGATGCCGTCGACCGCGGCGAGGTACAGCGAGGCGTTCTCCATGCCCTCGGCGAAGGGCGCGGCGTCGATGCCGGAATGCGACAGGGCGATCACGATGTCGGCCCCGGCCTCCTTCATCTCGGGCACCCAGGCCTTGGCGGCGGCGACGATGTCGCGGGTGGCGGCCTTGCCGTCCAGGTTGCGGCGGTCCCAGGTCATGATCTGCGGCGGGACGAAACCGATGAAGCCGACCTTGACGGTGTGCTCCTGCCCGGCGCCGTCGACCACCTTGCGCTCCAGGATGATGTAGGGCTTGAGGAACAACTGGTCGTCGCGCGGGCTCCCGGCCAGCGGCGCCTTGGCCACGTTGGCCGAGACGAACGGGAAGTTGGCGCCGTCGAGCGTCTTCAGCAGGAAATCGAGCCCGTAGTTGAATTCGTGGTTGCCGAGGGTCGAGACGTCGAAATCGAGCTCGTTCATGCCCTGGATGATCGGGTGCAGGTCGCCGTCCTTCATGCCGCGTTCGTAGGCGATGTAGTCGCCCATCGGGTTGCCCTGCAGGAAGTCGCCGTTGTCGATCAGCATCGAGTTGGCGGCTTCCTTGCGGATGTCGCGGATGATGGTGGCGGTGCGCGCCAGGCCGACGGTGTCGCTCGGCCGGTCGCCGTAATAGTCGTACGGGTAGACGTGTACGTGCAGGTCCGTCGTCTCCATGATGCGCAGATGTGCCTGGTTGGCCGAGGCCCAGGCCGAGAACGGATGCAGCGCGATCAGCGCGCCCGTCGCCGAAACCCCGGCGACGAATTGACGGCGCGACAGCGCCATGTCGAACGGCTTGTTCATGATACCCCTCCTGGCTGGTTACAGCCCTTGAACGCATCATCCTGCACCCGGAAGCCGGTTGTTGGAAGACGGTTTTGCAGCCGATCGGATAGACCGAAAGATTAACAGATATTTAGTTGGGTCGAGGGGCGCCGCCCAGTTAATTTATGGTGACAGGAGACCCCGAACAGACGCAGGAAGGAGGAACCGCCATGTCCCACCCAGCCCTGACACCCGAGTCGGTCGCCGTGGTGACCGGCGGCGCGGCGGGGATTGGCCTTGCCGCGGCGATCCGTTTTGCCCGCCGGGGCCTGCATGTCTGCATCGCCGATCTGGGCGAGGACCGGCTGGCCCGCGCCGCCGAAGCCGTTTCCGCCGCCGTGACGGGCGATGCGCCCATCGTGATGACCCGGGAGACCGACGTCAGCCGGCCGGACGACCTCAAGCGGCTGGAGGCGGCGGTGCGCGAGCGGTTCGGCGGTACCGACGTGCTGATGAACAACGCGGGCGTCCAGCCGGGCAGCGGCATGTTCGGCCCGGCCGGGAACTGGGAACGCGTCCTCGGCGTCAACCTGATGGGTGTGATCCACGGCACCCAGATCTTCGTGCCGAACATGATCGAACGCGGCCGGCCGGGGCTGGTGATCAACACCGGCTCCAAGCAGGGCATCACCACGCCGCCGGGCGATCCGGCCTACAACGTCGCCAAGGCCGGGGTGAAGGCGTTCACCGAAGCCCTGCAGCACGAATTGCGCAACACGGCGGGCGGCCGGCTGAGCGCGCATCTGCTGATCCCCGGCTTCGTCTATACCGAACTGACGGCCCGCGGCCGGACCGAAAAGCCGGACGGCGCCTGGACACCGGACCAGACCGCCGACTTGATGATGGAGCGTTTGGAGGCGGGGGATTTCTATATCCTCTGCCCGGACAACGAGGTGACGCGGGAGACCGACGAGAAGCGTATCCTCTGGGCGGCGGGCGATATCGTCGAGAACCGCCCGCCCCTGTCGCGCTGGCATCCCGATTTCACCGAAGCCTTCGCGGCCTTCTTGAAAAAGAGCGGATAGGGAGCCGGATTTCCACCGCCGTGGGGACGGTTTCGGCGGCCATTTGGTCTTCGGGGGTTGCATGCGGTAGAGTTGGGCACATTGTAGTAGGGGCGAGGCCGGGTCGGGCCGCCGTCGCCCGCCGGTCGTTTTTTTGCCAGCCGTTTTTCTGGAGAGCAACTTCATGTGGTGTCGGGTCAGCGCGGTCGTTTTCGGTTTCCTTCTTTTGGTGGTGCCGGGGGTTCAAGCCGAAACCCTGAGCGACGTGAGCCAGATGAAGCCGGAGTCGCGGATCGCCCAATATCTGCATTCCCAGCAGCTGATGAAGGGCCTGTTCCAGGTCGCGGTGAAGGTGGACCAGGATCTGGGTCTCGCCTGCAAGGGGGACTACCAGATCAGGCCGGTCAGCGTCGTCATCTTCAGCGCCATAGATTTGCCCGACGGCGCGGCGCAGCCAACGTCCGGGGTCTGGATCTACCGCTACGATGCCGTCCGTTGCCAAACGACCAAGCGCTACAACGTCCTGCTCACCGCCCAGCCCGGCGGCGTTCCGGAGGTTGCCATTTTCCCGCCGGGCAACACGATCGCGTCCCCGCAACTGATGGAGACCCTCGTGCCGGCGGTGCTCGACGGCGCGGAGCGGGCGGTCGGCGGAGGATGCCAGGACGCGCAGGTCTTCGATACGGCGGTGACCCAGCCGCCTCGCGACCGCGATGCCGACGCGACGGTCGACACCGGAACGTGGAAGGAGGACTGGACCGTTCTCGCCTGCGGCAAGTCGGTGAAGATTCCGCTGGTCTTTTCGCCCGACGGAAACGGGGGAACCAAGTTCGTCGTCGGCCAGTGACCGGTTCACTCCGGTCTAGGGTTACGGACCGGGGTTTTTCTGCCTAGATTAGAAACAGACCAGAGTGCATGCGGGGGCGCGGCGTCGCGCCCCTTGTTTTTGCCATAAGACGATTAAAGGAGAAGAAGAACATGGAACTGCGTCCCCTCGGAAGAACCGGCCTTGAAATCGCGCCGCTGGTTTTCGGCGGTAATGTCTTCGGCTGGACGGCCGACGAAAAAGCCAGCTTCGGGATCCTGGATGCCTTCGTGGACGCGGGTTTCAACGCCATCGACACGGCCGACGTCTATTCCCGCTGGGCCGAGGGCAATTCCGGCGGCGAATCGGAAGCCATCATCGGCAACTGGCTCAAGGCCAATCCGGCGAAACGCGATAAGGTGGTGATCATCACCAAGGTCGGCGCCGATGTGGGGCAGGGCCGGAAGGATCTGTCGGAACGCTGGATCACCGAGGCGGTGGAGAATTCCCTGCGGCGGCTGCAGACAGATTACATCGATCTCTACCTGTCGCACTGGCCCGATCCGGAAACCCCTTACGAGGAAACCCTCGGGGCCTACGACAAGCTGCTGAAGGCGGGTAAGATCCGCAATGTGGGGGCATCCAACCTGGACGCCGGGCAATTGTCCGACTCCCTCAAGGTCGCCACCGACAAGGGTCTGCCCCGCTACGACGTGCTGCAGCCGGAATACAATCTCTACGACCGGGAGGGGTTCGAGGGGCCGCTGTGCGATCTCGTCCAGCGCGAGGAGATTGGTGTCATCACCTATTTCAGCCTGGCCTCCGGCTTCCTGTCGGGCAAGTACCGCTCGGCCGGGGACGTCGCGGCCAGCAAACGCAGCAAGTTCGTCGAGAAGTACATGAACGCGCGCGGACAGCGCATCCTCAAAGCCCTGGACGACGTGGCCGCCCATACCGGCGCCACGCAGGCGGAGATCGCCATCGCCTGGCTGATCGCCCGGCCCGGCGTGACCGCGCCGATCGTCAGCGCCACCGACCGCGAGCAGTTGGCCAGCCTGTTCAAGGCGACGGAACTTGATCTCGGCCCGGCGGAAATGAAGATCCTGGATACGGCGGGCGCTTGACGCCCCGCCCCCGCCCTTGATCAGTCGTCGAAGGGCAGGCCGATATAGTTCTCGGCGAGGCTCTTCGACGCGGCTTCCGATCCGGTGACGTAGTCCAGTTCGGCGAGCTGGATGCGGCGGCCGAAAGCGTCGTCGTCCGGCGCCCGGTGCAGCATCGAGGTCATCCACCAGGAGAACCGCTCGGCCTTCCAAATGCGGCGCAGGCAGGTCTCGGAGTAGCCGTCCAACAGATCCTCGCGGCCGGACTTGAAGAACTCGGCCAGGGCGCGGGCCAGGACGCGCACGTCGGCGACGGCGAGGTTCATCCCCTTGGCCCCGGTCGGCGGCACGATGTGGGCCGAATCACCGGCCAGGAACAGCCGGCCGTGACGCATCGGCTCGACGACGAAACTGCGCATCGGGGTGATGCTCTTCTCCCGCACCGCACCCTCGTTGATCCGGAAGTCGCCGCCGACTTCGAGGCGGGTGTGCAGTTCCGACCAGATCCGGTCGTTCGACCAGCTGCCGATATCGTCCGCCGGATCGCATTGCAGGTAGAGCCGCGTCACCGTCGGCGAGCGCATGCTGAACAGGGCGAAGCCGTTGTCGTGCAGCGAGTAGATCAGCTCCTCGGAGGCGGGTGCCGCCTCGGCCAGGATGCCCAGCCAGCCGAACGGATAGACGCGCTCGAACGCCTTCAGCTTCCCTTCCGGGAAACTGGAGCGGGACACGCCGTGATAGCCGTCGCAGCCGGCGACGAAGTCGCAGGCGATTTCATGATGGCTGCCGTCCTTGTTGAAACTCACCCGGGGGCTGCCGGAATCGACGTCATGCAGGGTGACGTCCTCGGCCCCGAAAACGATTTTCCCGCCGGTGCCCAATCGCTTGGCGATCATGTCGATGACCACTTCGTGCTGGCCGTAGACCATGACCCAACCACCGGTCAGGGCTTCGAAATCGATCCGGTGCCGCTTACCGGAGAAGGCGAGTTCGATGCCGCGATGGATCATGCTCTCCTGCTGCATGCGCTCGCCAAGGCCCGCCTCGATCAGCGTCTCGGCGGCGCCTTTTTCGATGACGCCCGCCCGGATGCGTCCTTCGACATAGGTGCGGCTGCGTTTTTCCAGAACGATCGAATCGATTCCCTGAAGATGCAGGAGCTGCGAGAGCAGCAGCCCGGCCGGCCCGGCGCCGATGATGGCCACCTGGGTTCTTTCCATGACTTGTCCTTCCTGTCTCCCCGTCGCGCGGCGCCTCCCCGACACCGGCGCGATTCGGCGCCCGGCCGTTGTCCGTTGGGCCCGAAATTACAGTCGTTTCTCGTGTTTTTCCGAAATGGGAACTCAACGCGCCGTTGCAAGCGAAATCCGACCGCTTTCTATAGGGGGGCGCGGAATTTAGATAGCCGTGGCCGGCGCGTCGAGGTCGAGCGCCCAGTACTGACCGATCAGGTCCTCGCCGAAGGAATGATGCGGCTCTTCCCTGACCAGCCGGAAGCCAGCGGCCTCGTAGATATGCCGGGCGGCGGTCAGGATGTCGTTGGTCCATAGGGTGACGGTGGCGCAGCCGGTCTGGCGGGCAAAACGGATCGCCTCGTCGACCAGCCGGGCGCCGATGCCCAGCCCCCGCGCTTCGGCGGCGACGTAGAGCATGCGGAGTTTGGCCTCGGTCTTCGACTGGCGGACGAGAAAGACCGATCCGACCATGTCGCCGTTCCGCTCGGCGATCCAGCAGCGGTCGCGGCGCGGATCGCGCGACTTGACGAAATCGGCGATGATTCCGGCGACGAAGCCCTCGAAGGTCTCGTCCCAACCGTATTCGGAAGTGTACAACTCGCCGTGCGCCTGGACGACCCGGCCCATGTCGCCGGCCCGTGGCGGGCGCAGGATGTAGGGTGCAGTGGGCCGCGACGGCGGAGCCAGAACCTCCTCGACGGCGGTTATCGCCCGGGTCAATTTGTCCCGGGCGGCCGCCGGGAGCGGTGCGAGCAGACCGGCGACCTGTTCGGCGGAGGCCGCGTCCAGGGTCTCGAAGGTGGCCCGTCCCCCTTCGGTAAGCCCGAGGCACCGCCGCCGCCCATCGGTGTCGGACGGGCTCTGTTCGACCAGGCCCTTTTTGCGGAAGCGGGTCAGGATGCGGCTGAGATAGCCCTGATCGAGCCCGAGATCGCGGCAGAGGTCGGCGGCGGAGGGCCGGTCCCGGTGCGCCAGTTCATAGAGCACGCGCGCTTCGGTCAGCGAATAGGGGCTGTGCAGCAGCCCTTCCTCCAGCACGCCGATCTTCTGGGTGTAGAGCCGGTTGAACCGGCGGACGGCGGCGATCTGCGCCTCGGAAATCGGTTCTCCCATGGCCGTTGTTTCCCCTGCCTTCAATAGGATGTCATTGTCATGAATTTACATGACTTAGTCAACTATATGGCTCGCGGACAAGCCCCGCGGAGGCGATAGCGGTCGGGAAAACCAGGTTAGAAGGCGTAGCGCAGACCGAACAGGACCTCGTTGGACGTTAGATCGGCCCGGAAATACCCGGTGTCGCCGGTGGAGGCGGCGTGGTTCTGCCACTCGCCCCTTCCGAGATCGAGGTGGCGGTACTGGACGTCCAGGGTCATCGCTTCGGTCAGGTCGAAGGCCAGTCCGGCCCCGAGCGACCAGGCGAAGCGGTCCACGGTCTGTTCGACGCTGCGATACAGCGGCATGCCTCCGGTCGCCGGATAGGCCGGGGCGTCCGTGGTATGGCGGGCCCAGCCGATCCCGGCACTCAGGAAGGGGGTGCAGCCGGTACCGTTGTGGAAATCGTAATAGCCGTTGACCATCAGCGTCTGGGTCTGCGTGTCGACATTGACGTCGTGCGAACCGTTGTTGGTCGGATTCTTTTCGTGATGGAACTGGGTCCGGTAGGTGTATTCCAGTTCCGCCCGGAGCGGCATCTCGAAGGCATACCCAACGGCGGCCCCGGCGGCGAATGTCGCCCCGGAATCGCGCCGGTCGTACTGATGGGTCGCCGGTCCGCTGGTCGAGCCCCACATTTCGGCGTCGCCGAAGGATTCGTAGGCGACCCCGAGACGGCCAGAGAGATACGTGCCCGGTTCTGCGGCGGCGGAGGCGGTTGCGCCAAGGGCGGCTAGGCAAAGGGAGGCGATCGCGACGTTCTTGAGCATGTTTCCGTCCGGCGGTTGATGCCCGCTGTGATTGTTCCGGAGACTCAGCCGGTCGCGTGGGCTGATTCATAAGGAAACTATATAACGCGAAAAACGCTCCTGGAAAATCCCTTAATCGGCGCCGCCCGAAGACGCCGCGCTCGGATCGCGCAGGTTGGCGTAGTCGTCACGGCGCAGGGCGTCGATGGCCTCCTCGGCCTGATCCTCGGTGACGCCCGCGTCGAGCAGGACGTTGCGGCCCAGTTGCAGGCAGCCTTCCAAAGCCTCCGGAACCACCGAGTCCACCCCTTTCTCCAGCAGTGAAACGGCTTCCGGCAAATCGCGCGCCCGGGCATGGATGACGATCCCCGCATTGAAGTCACGGATGGCGCCGATCAGACGCCGGGTGACCGAAGGGGAGTCTATGGCGATCACCAGCATGCGGGCGGTGCCGATCTTTGCCGATTCGAGGACCGCCGGATCTCCGGCATCGCCGAAATAGGAGTTGAACCCGCGCGAGCGGCAGCGCTGGACCCTTTCGACCCGTTGCTCCAGGCCGACATAGGGCACTTGATGGGCTTCAAGCAGTGAGGCGACGGCGCGGCCGAACCTGCCCATGCCGGCGATGATGACATGGTCGCGCAGATCGGCGTCCGGCTTGATGCCGCCGGTTTCCCGGTCGGGCCGGTCGAGCCGCTGGGCCAGCCGCTCGCCCAGCAGGTTGACCAGCGGGGTCGCCGCCATGGTCAGGGCGACCAGTAGCAGCGCGTGCTGGAACGGTGCCGGGGCCAGCAGGCCGACTCCCGCCGCCACGGTGAACATGACGAAGCCGAACTCGCCGCTCTGCGGCAGCAGGAAGGCGACCCGTACGGAATCGGCCGCCGGGTTTCCCGCCAAGCGGCAAAGGATAAACAGGATAGCCGCCTTGAGGACGAGCAGTCCGGCGACGTGACCGGCAATGGTCAGCGGGTGGAGGGCCAGGGCGCCGAAGTCGATGGTCATGCCGACCGACATGAAGAACAGGCCGAGCAGGAAAGCGCGGAACCGGTCGATATCCGCCTCGATCTGGTGCCGGTAAGGGGAATTCGACAACACCACGCCGACCACGAAGGCGCCGAGCGCCATCGATAGATGTACCGACTCCATAAGGAAGGCGGCGCCGACAACGGCAAGGATCGCCGCTCCGGTGAAGATCTCGCGGGCCCGCGTACCGGCGGCGATGCGGAACAGATGGGGCAGCCCGTAGCGGGCGGCGAGCACCACCGCCAGAAGGGCGGCGACAGCCTTGAGGGCGGAAAGGGCGACCCCTTGGCCGTATTCCGCGTGGGTGTCGGCCAACAAGGGGATGACGGCGAGCAGCGGCACCACCGCCATGTCCTGCATGATCAGCACGGCGAAGGCGGTGCGGCCGTGCGGCGCGCTCAGTTCCGCCTTCTCGGACAGGATTTGCAGCCCGATGGCGGTCGACGACAGGGACAGGGCCAGTCCGGTGACGATGGCACCCGGCCAGCCCAGCCCGATGGCGTGCGCGTAGACGGAGAGGCAGACGGCGGTGATGAAGATCTGCGCCGAGCCCAACCCTAGCACCTCGCCGCGCATGGTCCAGATCTTCCGGGGATTGAGTTCCAGGCCGATCAGGAACAGCAGGAAGACGATGCCGAACTCGGCGAAGGCGCGGATTTCGGCGACCGTGTCGGTCACCCCGAGCCCCCAGGGGCCGACCAGGACCCCGGCCGCCAGATAACCCAGCACCGCGCCCAAACCGAGGCGTTTGAACAGCGGCACGGCGATCAGCGCCGCCGTCAGGAACAGTACAACCGCAAGCAGCTGGTCCTTGATGTCCATGGACGCGTCCCGTCACCGTCCCGTCTGTTGCCGCCGCCAGGGTGCCGGTCGCCGGGCGCGCCGTCAATCGTCCGCCAACCGACCGATCAAGATTGCCCGAGAGTTGTAAAGATTAGCCTAAGGACACCAGCACCTAGATTTTCATCGTCTGTTTGGTGATCAGCTTGGCCGGGGCGAAGGCGTCGGCCAGTGCCTTGGCGTCCTTCAGGGTGCAAAAGGCGGGCATGACCTGTTTGGCCCCGGCCTGCCGAGCGAAACGGATGTTATCGCGCAGCAGAGGGTGCACGTTCCAGCGCAGCCATTGGGCCCGGCCGTCGTCGAGCAGCGCTTTCGCCGTGGTTTTCTCGGGCACATACCCGGTGAAGACGAAGCGCACCTCGGGCTCGTCCTTCCACTCGCCCACCAGTTCGGCGGCCAGTCCGGAATCCGCGTTGGCGGTGCAGCAGATGACGGTCCTACCCGGTTCCGGCGTCCGCGGCGTATTGGACAGGAGGGTGATCAGCGGCTTGCGGATTTCCGGCCGCGCATAAACGGCATCCCGGTCGAGGAACCGGCCGAGCTCGATACGGATTTCCGGGTCGATGACCGGCAGCGGCAGGCCGCGGCTGAGGGCGGTCAGGGCGAACTCGCCGCCCCGCCCGCCGGGCGGGACCGGCAGGACGGTGCTGTTCGCCAGATAGGGTTCCAACGCCTCCAGGCATTCGAACTGCGGCCGGTTGTAGGCGCCGTAGGAAGCGTCGATGATCACGCTGGCGGCGGGGAGCGGATCGTCGACCGCGTAGAGGAGGGATTCGAAGGACATGTCGCCGGCGTAGAGCAGGCCGTCGCCGGCTGCGAGGTGCAGCCAGACTCCGCCGGCGGCATGGCCGGTCCGCCCGGTGGTCACCGCGATGCCCTCGACTTCGATGCTGTCGCAGACCGGCAGGACGCGCCGCTGCTTCTTCGGCACCGCGCCGGTGTAGGCCATCCAGCTCCAGGTGTTCTCGGTGGCGTAGACCGGCGGGTTGCCGACCTGCTCCAGCAGGTTGAGGGCCCCGGCGTGGTCCTCGTGGCCGTGGGTGATGAGGACGGCGTCGACCGGGCCGACGCCGGACAGGTCCGGCCGGAGTCCGGGCTGGGGGCCTTCGCCGAGGTCGAGCAGAAGTTTCTTGCCGTTGGCCTCGACCAGGAAGCAGGCGGGCGACTTGTCGCCAAAGCCGGAAATGGCCGTAAGTGTCGTCGTCATCCGGCTAATCTCCTTTTTTTTCTGGGTTGCCGTGCAACAGAAAATTCACACATCGCCGCAGAATTCCTATGCGAAAACCGTTCCATTCGCAAAATCGAAGTTCTCGACGGGGTACCATGGCGGGTCTTGATATCGACCGGGTAAACAAGCGATTCAACGATTGTCTTGCAGTTGATGACGTAAGCATCGACGTGCGCGATGGCGAGTTCCTGGCGATCCTTGGACCGTCCGGTTGCGGCAAGACGACGCTTCTGAGGATGATCGCCGGGTTCGAGAAGGTGTCCGGCGGCACCATCCGGATCGACGGGGAAACCGTCTCGGCGCCGAGTCTGCACGTCCCGGCCGAATCCCGCAACGTCGGAATTGTGTTCCAGTCCTACGCCCTGTGGCCGCACATGACGGTCGGCGACAACGTCGGTTATGCGCTGCGGGTCCGCGGCATCAAGGGCGAGGCCTATAAAAGACGGGTCGCCGCGGCCCTGCGGATGGTCAGTCTCGACGATCATGCGGCGCGCTATCCGGCCGAACTGTCCGGCGGGCAGCGGCAGCGCGTCGCCCTGGCCCGCTGCATGGCGATGGAACCCTCGCTGGTCCTGCTGGACGAGCCGCTGGCCAATCTGGACGTCCACCTGCGCGCCTCGATGGAGGACGAGTTCGCCCGCTTCCACACGGAAAGCGGCGCGACCATGGTCTACATCACCCACGATCAGGCCGAGGCCATGGCCCTGGCCGACCGGGTGGCGGTGATGAATGCCGGGCGCCTGGAGCAGGTCGCCGCGCCGCGCACGTTGTACGGCGAACCGGCGACCGAGATGGTCGCCCGTTTCATCGGGCAGGGCAGTGTCGTGCCGGCCGAGGCGGTCGAGCCGGTGAACGGCAACGCCTGCCGGGTGCGCCTGTTCGGCAAGGAGGCGGTGGTCCGCACCGGGAAGCGCCCGGCCGGCGGCGCGGTCAAGGTTTCGCTGCGGCCGGAGCACCTGGTGCTGAACGGCGGTTCGGGGATTCCGGGCCGGGTGACGCGGGCCGTCTACAAGGGCGGCGTGACCGCCCTGACCATCGCCAGCGAGAGCGATCCCGAGGCGGTGTTCCGCCTGTCGGTGGCCGATTCCGTCGCCCCCCGGACGGGCGACCGGGTGTCGGTCGCGGTCCGCGACGGCTGGGTGCTTCCTTCCTGACCTTATCACGGGTTTCTTCCTCCGCTCAGGCTTCCCACGGCAGAACGCCGCGAGGAAGCCAACGCGACAGGGCCGAGATCAGCGCCGTCAGGGCGATCACCGCGAGGATGACCAGGATCGACACGGCCGAGGCCATGGTGGTGGTGCCGCTCTCCTCCAGGAAATAGACCACCGCGCCGATGGTTTCCGATCCCATGGAGACCAGCAGCAGCGAAATCTGGATCTCGTTGAACGCCGTCAGGAAAACCAGGATGGCGCCCGCCGCGGCGACCGGCGCGATCAACGGGATGACGATGGTGCGCAGCCGCATCATGAATCGCGCGCCCGACATCTGCGCCGCCTCCTCCAGCGACCGGTCGAGCTGCAGGAAGCCGCCGATCACCGGGCGCAGCGCGATGGCCGGATAGTTCATCATATAGGCCGCGAAGATGATCCAGACCGTGCCGTACAGGCTGAAGCCGACCAACGGCAGCGGCTTGAGGAACAGCAGGATCGCGGCGATGCCGATGACCACGCCGGGCATGGCGTAGGTCATCTCGGCGGCGGCGTTGAGCACCGAGGCCGAACGGCGGCGGCGCCAGACCAGCATATAGGCCAGCGGCACGGCGATCAGCGTCAGCAGCACAGAGACCGTGCTGGCCAGGATCAGGCTGTTGGCGAAACCGCGCGCCGTGGCGGCGTGATGGGCGACGGCCTGGATGTAGTTCTGCAGGGTCGCGGTCTCGGCGGTCAGCGGCATGCCGTAGCCGGGCACCAGCGAGGTGAACAGCAGGGCCGAAGCGGGCAGGACCAGGATCAGGCCGATCAGCAGCCAGCAGGCGGCCTCGACCGGCAGGCGCCAGCGTCCGAGGTCGTAGTGCAGGGGTTGCGACGGGGCGCCGATGGTCCGGTAGTCGCGGCGGCGCAGCAGCCACCATTGCAGGGCCAGGCCGCTGCCGGCGATCAGCCCGACGATGATCGACAGGATGGCGACGTCGGAAATGATCGTCGGCCCGAAATTCGACAGGCGCTGGTAGATCAGGGTGATCAGGGTGGAATAGCGGGCCGGGATGCCGAGCATCGCTTGGATGCCGAAATTGCCAACGCAGGAAACGAAGGCCAGGGCCGCGCCGGAGACCAGCGGCGGGATCATCAAGGGCACGACGATGGTGCGGAAGACGGACAGGCCGCTCGCCCCGGCGGCGCGCGCCGCCTCGATCATCTCCTTGGGCAGCGAGCGCAGCCCGGCGCGCACGGCGAGGAACACCAGCGGCGCGTGCTGGATGCCGAGCAGCAGGATGATCCCCTCGGCCGAATAGAGCGGGTGCGCCGTCCCCAGCGGCGGCGCCAGGCCGACGGCCTGCAGGATGGCGCTCGACGGGCCGAACAGTTGGATCCAGGACAGCGCCGTTACCTGCGGCGGGATCATCATCGGCAGCATGAAGCAGAAGACCAGCGAGGCCTTGGCCCGCAGGTCGGTCAGTGCGACCAGCGCGGCGAACAGGCCGCCCAGCACGATGGCCAGGGCGGTGCCGCCGATGGAGACCTCGAGAGTCCGGACCGTCGCCCGCCAAGTGGAGCGCTGGCCGAGAATCTCGGCGGCCGGGCCGAGATCAAGGTGGCCGCCGGGGGCGATCCCCTCGGCCAAAAGCCGGATCGAGGGGCTAAGGGTCAGCGCGCCCAGGAAGAGCGCCAGAGCGGCGAACACGATGTGCTCGCCGCTCCAAACGCTCCGGACGCGGGGTCTGAACGCGGAAGACGTCATACCCGTCGGATCGGATCAAAGGCCGAAGATGTCCGAGAACCGGGCCTTGACCTTCTTGTCCTGGTCGATCGCCTGGCCGGCGTCCATCGGCAGGATCTTGATGTCGGACAGCTTGGGGTATCCGGCCGGCGGCGCGACGGTCGGATCGGCCGGCATGACGTGCTGCTTGGCGACCAGTTCCTGGCCTTCCTTGGACAGCAGGAAGTCGACGAACGCCTGGGCCGCCGGGACGTTCTTGCAGTTGCTCATGATGGCGACCGGTTCGGTGATGCCGCTGACGCCTTCCTTCGGATAGGCGATATCGATCGGCGAGCCGTCGGCCTTGGCGCCCATGATGATCGAGTCGACGATCACGCCGTATTTGGCCTGGCCGCCGGCGACGGCGTTCTTGGCGCCGCCGTTGCCGCCCTGCGGCACGATGCCGTTCTTCGCCAGCCCTTCATAGAAGTTCCAGCCGAGAACCGGATCGTCGCTCTGGACGAAGGTGTGCAGGGTGCCCAGCGCGGCGCCGGAATAGAGCGGGCTCGGAACCGCGACCAAGCCCTTGGCGTCGGCGCCGAGCAGGTCCTTCCAGGAGGTCGGCGCGGTCTTCACCAGGTTCGTGTTGTAGGCGATGGCGGTGGTGATGACCTTGGTGCCGAAATAGGTCATGTCGGCGTCGTAGAAGACCTTGTCGTAGGGGCCGACCGGGGCTTCCGGATAGGCCATCAGGCGGCCTTCCTTCTTCAGCTGGCCGAGGTTGATGGTATCGGCGACCAGCAGGATGTCGGGTTTCAGGTCGCCGGCGGCGATCTGGGCGCGCAGGATGTTCATCAGCTTGCTGGTGCCGTTGCGGGTCCATTCGACCTCGACCTTCGGATGGCGCTTGTTGAAGGCCTCGACCGTCTGCGCGGCATCGGGCTCCAACTGCGAGGTGTAGAGGACCAGCTTGCCCGAGGGCTCTGCTGCCACGGCGGCCCCGGCGGTGGAGGCGGCGAACGCGGCCCCGAGGGCCAAGGCGATGACGGAAGTCAGGCGCATGATTTTCCCTTTGCGTGGTTCGGTTGGAAAAAAACGGGCCTCGTTTGTAAGTGCCGCGCCGCGCCGGGGCGTTGACGCTTCGGTGAAGATTTGATGATGAATTTATGTCCCTCGCCGCCGGGGCTTGCCGCCCGCCGGACTTTGCGGCAAGAACGGTTTCATGCCACTCGATCAAAGCCACGGTCCGGATGTCGCGCCGCTCAGCCTGATCTGCGGGAACGTCGGGCCCGCCGAACTCCGCCTGTTCGTCGGCGGCGCGGAAGCGGCCGGCGACCGCCGCCTTCTCGCCCGGCACGGCATCACCACCACGCTCAACTGCGCGGTCAATGTCGACGTACCGCCCCTGGCCCCCTATCCCGACGGCGGGGTCGTCCGCCAGGCCAAGGTCGGGATGATCGACGGGCCGGGCAATCCGCCGGCCCTGTTGCACGCCGCGCTCAACACCCTGCACGGGCTGTTTGCCCAGGCCAGTCCCGGAAAACCGGATTATCCGCCGCACAGGACCGGCAACGTGCTGGTCCACTGCCGGGCCGGGAAAAGCCGCTCGGTCACTGTGGCGGCGCTTTACCTGCACGCCGGGCGGCCCGATCTCTGGCCCGATTTCGAGGCGGCGTTGAACTACGTCATCGAACGGCGGGGGTTGCATCCGGACATGCCCGGCGTGCCGACCCAGGCGATGCGCGACCTGGCCGGCGCCCTGCTGAGCCGGGGCATCGAAAACCTGCTGATTTGATTATCTAGTCGTTGGACGACCCGGCGCCGTGCTCGTGATCGGGGTGGGCCGGCGCGCTCGCATCATGGCTGTGGTCGGCCATGCCCGGCGCATGCACATGGAAATGCGAATGCACATGGGTGTGCGGATGGGCGTGGATCTCGGCGGCGGATAGCTTGCCGTCCTCCAGATGGACGGCGCGGGTCGCCAGCTGCTCGATGAACGCCCGGTCGTGGGAGACGAACAGCATCGCCTGGGGCAGCGCCTGCAGATGCGCGGTCAGCCGCTCGGCGGCGGCGGCGTCCAGGGCGTTGGTCGGCTCGTCGAGCAACAATACGTCGGGCGACATGGCGAGCACCGCGGCGAGCGAGACCAGCCGCTTCTCGCCGCCCGACAGCCGGTGGGTAATGCGGTCGGCGAAATCCTCCAGGGCGAGGGCGGCCAGGGTCCGGCGGGCGATGGCGACGGCCTCGTGCCGGCTTTTGCCGAGGTTCAGCGGGCCGAAGGCGACATCCTCGATCACCGTCGGGCAGAACAGCTGGTCGTCGGGATCCTGGAACAGCAGCCCGGCCCGGGCGCGGACGTCCCAGAAATCGGCTTCCGCCTCGCGGACTTTCCCGAACGCCTCGACGGTGCCGGCGGCGGGTAGGGCGAGGCCGACCATCAGGTGCAGCAGCGTGGTCTTGCCCGCGCCGTTGCCGCCGACCAGGGCGACCCGTTCACCCGGCGCGAGATCGAAATCGACGCCGTCCAGCACGGTCCGGCCGGACCCGAGATAGGCGAAGGTGAGCCCCCGCAGGCGGAAGAAGGCGTCGCTCATCCGAGGAACCCCCATGCGGCGACGGCGGCAAGGATGCCGAGGAACGCGGCCCCGGCCAGCCAATCGGCGGCGGTCAGCCGCATCTCGGCGACGACGTGCATCTCGCCCCGGTAGCCCCGGCATTTCATCGCCATCAGCACCCGATCGGCCCGTTCGGCGCTGCGCACCATCACCATGCCGAACAGCCAGCCGAGACTGCGCCAGGCGTGCCAGGAGGCGGTCAGGCGGAAGGCCCGGACCCGCATGGCGTCGCGCAGCTGCGCATACTGGTCGCGCAGGGCGCCGATGTAGCGGACGGTCAGCAGGAACAGATGGACCAGCTTGCGCGGCGCGCCGAGGGCGGCCAGGGCATGGCCGACGGTGACGACCTCGAGCGTGCCGGCCAGGGCAAGGACGGTCAGCACCACCGCGTTGGCCTTGAGGACGATCTCGATCGCGCGGAACAGCCCTTCCCAGCTGGCGCTCAGCGGGCCAAGGGTGAGGAAGGCGGTCCCGGCGATGGAAAAGGGCAGGGTGAGCAGCACCACCGCCATGAAGGCGTCGAGCGCCGCTAGCCGTCGCAGGGTAGGGCCAAGCGGTAGGCGCGCCGCCAGGGCCAGAAGCACGGCGATCCCGAGCATCACCGCCAGGGCGTCCAGCCGGTGCAGCGAAACGGTGACGACGGCGAAGGCGGCGGCGGCGGCGATGCGCAGGCGCGGATCGAACCCCTGGACGAGGCCCTCGCGGGTCGGCCGCCCGTCGGCGTTGAAGACCGGGACGCGGTTCATTTACCGCCTATCTTGCGCCGCGCGCCGAACCAGGCGAGCAGCCCGGCGATGCCGACGATGTAGCCGATACCGCCGATCACGTCGCGTAGGCGGATCTGGTCCTCGAACCCGGCGAGCTGTTCGCGCAGCGGCAGAAGCTGCCGCGCCACGGCGGTGTCGACGGCGGTTTCGATGCGCTGATCCAGATCGTCGGGACCCGACGGGCCGGAGGTGGGGTTCGTGCTCGGGCGTTCGGATGGGCGTGACTCCCGGGCCGGATCCTCCGGCCCGCCGGGAAGCGATTCGGGGAGTTCCCGTGCGGGTATGGTGAATTTGGCGACATGGCCGTCGCCGCTGTCGGCGGTCAGCAGATGATCGACGCGTTCGGTCGCGGTCAGGGTGAACGTCCCGTCCTCCGCGGTGGTCGTCTCGGCAAGAAGAACGTTGTCCGGGCCGGTGGCGCGGATGGATATCCCGCGTGCCGGGCTGCCGCCGGCGAAATAGGCCTTGCCGGAAATCTCGGCGCCGGTGGTCGCGGCGAACAGGGCCAGCCGGTGCGCCGAGGCCGGGCCGGCGGCCAGGGCGAGCATGGTCAGGACGAGAAGGAACAGCCTAGCCATGGACGGGAACCTCGCTGCCGATGATGTTCGGCGCGACCCGCTTGAGGAAGGCGACGGTCGCGGCGGTCACCGCACCCTCGACCACCGCCAGCGGCAGGAAGGTGACGATGACGATCTTGGCGGCGGGCAGGAATTCGCGGCCGCTGGCGCCCAGCGACAGGCAGACCAGCGCGCCGGTCAGGATCACCGAGAGCGAACCGGCGGCGGCGCCCAGGGCCAGGATCCGGCGCGGCGAATCCGTGCGGCGCAGGGCGCGGCCGAACAGGGCGGCGCAGATCAGCGCGGGCAGGGCCATGTTCATCGTGTTGACGCCGAGCACGACCAGCCCGCCGAATCCGAAGAAGATGGCCTGCAGCAGCAGGGCGATCAGGATCGCCGGGGCGGCGGTCCAGCCGAGGACCAGGCCCATCAGGCCACTCAGGGTCAGGTGTACGCTGCTTGGGCCGACCGGGACGGAGAACAGGGACGCGGCGAAGAAGACCGAGGAGAACAGCGCCGCCTGCGGCAGCCGGTCGTAGTCGAGCCGCCGCACGGCATAGGCGACCATGCCTGCCGTCACCACGGCGCCGGTGATCAGGACCGGCGCCGAAACCACGCCGTCGGGGATATGGGCGATGACGTAACTCCTTCGACGTTCAGCTTGCCTATTTCATGTCCACGGTCTTGACCCAGATAAGCGCGCCCTGCTCGACGCCGACCTCTTGGCCGCCGGGCGCCTTCATCGGGGTGTCGCCGTCGATCAGCGCGGCGAAGCCCCACCAGCCCGCGCGAGGCATGGTATAGGCGAAAACGCCCTGCGCGTCAGCCTTGATCACCTGCGTCTCGAACGCTTCCGACGGCGGCGTCACCGATCCGTCGTTGATCCATTCGACCTCGACCTCGGCGAACGGCACCGGTTCGCCGTTCTTCAGGACGATGCCGCGGAAGGCGTTGCCGGTCCACAGGCCGTAGGGCCGGGCCAGCGGCTGGATCTCCACCGGGAATCCGACCATCTCGTCCCAGCCGTCGCCCCAGGCGAAGGCATCGACCACGACCTTGGTGTAATGGACGATCATCTTTTCCTCTGCCGGCTCCCAATAGGGCTGCGGTTCGACGAAGAAGACGTAGCCGCCGGGTTCCTTGATCTCGTAGTCGAGATGCCAGGCCGTCTTGCCGTCCACCTCGCCGGATTGCAACTGGCCAAGCAAATCCTGCGTCTTGCCGTTCACCCGCACACCCATCCGGGCCGGCTTGGCCATCTCCATGGCGGGGCCTTGGCTCATCGGGTGGGTGAACACGGCATCGAGCCGGACGGTGCGGGGATCCCCCGCCGAGACGACGTCGCTGGACGGGATCAGTTCTTGAAAATGCGCCGCGGCCGGGGGAACGGCCAGGACCGAAAACAAGGCGGCGGTGAGGGCAAAACGGGCCGGAGACAGCATTTTCAGGGACCTTTCTCGGAGCTAGGGGAACCCGGTCTGAGCGGGGCGGGCCGATCTGTATATAGAATGATCCTACAAATCATAAAAACATCATACACGTCAAGCCAGGGATCGATCCCCGGCGGGCGGCTTTGACGATTCCCGCCGCCGCCGGGGCGCGCTACAATCAGCGGTCAATTGGACCGGTAAGTAGTCGGGAGGGGTAGCCGAGGCATGGAACGCATCACCATCACGCTGGATGACGAACTGTTGGCGCAGTTCGACAGGTATATGCAGCGCAACGGGTACGAGAACCGCTCGGAAGCCTTTCGCGACGTGGTTCGCGAAAAGCTCGAGGGCGAACGGCTGCGAAGCGGCGAGGCGAGCCACTGCATCGGCTGCCTGAGCTATGTGTTCAACCACCACGAACGGGAGCTGGCCCGCCGGCTGACCGAGGCCCAGCACGAGCACCACGACCTCAGCCTGTCGACCATGCATGTTCATCTGGACCACGACAACTGCCTGGAAACGACGATCCTGCGCGGCCCGACCGATGCCGTCCGGGGGTTCGCCAACGCGGTGGTCTCGCAGCGCGGGGTCCGGCATGGCAACCTGCACATCGTCCCGGCCGACGTCGAAATGGACCGGCATCCCCACGGTGGCGGGCAGACCCATACCCATCACGTTCACAGCAAGCCGAAGACCTGATGGCGGAGAACAACGGCGCGCGGCGGCGCTTTACCCTTCCCATCGGGGCGGTCTTGGCGGCCGGGTTCGGCGGCATGATCCTGGCCGCCGTCGGGCTGGTCCTGCTGATGGGGTTCTACAGCGCGACGCGGTCCACGGAATCCTATTTTCAGGTGCAGACCGAGGCTCTGCTGGACCAACTCGTCGGATCGCTGGATTTCAAGCTGAAGCCGATCGCCCGCCGTGCCGACTGGGTGGTCCGGGAGGTCCAATCCGGCGACCTCGATCTGAACGATACCGAGGCCTGGGACAATATGGCCAGGGGTTTCCTGGCCGGGGATATGCAGCAGGTCGGGCTGACCGGGGTTTTGCTGTTCCGGGCGGACGGCGAGTCGCGGGTCTACCGCGCCAACGACAACATGGTGCATAAGGAGATTTTCCAGCGGCCCCCGGGTCTTCCCGATATCGTCGCGCTGATCGACCGGCTTGGGATCAAGCCCGGCGAATCGCGGTGGAACGACCCCATGTTGGGTGGAGGCAGGGGGCAAGCCGTGGTGAGCCTGCTGACCCCCCTGTATAAGGACGGTGAATTCCTCGGTGTGTTGGGGCAGGGCGTCAATGTCGTCGCGCTGTCCGATCAACTGAAGACCGTCGCCGAGGGACTGGGCGTCACCCCCTTCGTCCTGTTCGGCGGCACGCGGGTATTGGCCCATCCCTCGCTGGCCCGGAAGGGCGGGCGGCGGTCCGACGAGATCGAGGATATTCCCCGTGCGCGCTACGAGGGGCCGCTGCTGCTGTCGCCCGACGTTTCCCCCCTGCCGAAATTGTCGGAGGTGGACGACCGGTTCCTCGCCAGCATGTGGGGGGCGAACGAAATCGACCTGCCGTTGATGAAGGATCTCCGGAAATCCAAGGCCAGGGCGATCCGGGTCCAGGGCCAGCCGCGCATCTTCGTGTACCGGGAGATCAGCAGCTACGGCCAGCAGCCGTGGATCGTCGGGGCGCATTTCGACGTCCGGCTGGCGCGCGAGGAGGTCATGCGCCTGATCCTGTTCGGTTTCGCCGGGCTGGGCGTTCTGTTGCTGGCCGTGTTCGGCGCCATCCTGCTGGCCCGTTGGATCGGCCGCCCCGTCCGCCAGCTGGCGGCCACGGCCCAGCAGATCGAGGCCGGCGACCTGCCTTCGGTCGAAGCCTTGCGGCCGACGACCCTGCGGGAACTCAATGAAGCGGCGGTCGCGTTCAACCGGATGGTCCAGGGGCTGCGCGAGCGCAACCTGATCCGCGAACTTTTCGGCCGCTACGTCCCGGAGGCCGTGGCCAACGCGCTGGTCCGCGAACAGGGCGGGCTGACGCCGCAGTCCTCGGTCGGCACGGTGCTGTTCGCCGATCTCGCCGGATTCACCGCCATGTCGGAACGGCTGGAGCCTCCGGCCATCGTCGATGTCCTCAACGGCTATTTCTCGGCGATGGTCGAGATCATCGAGTACCACGGCGGCGTGGTGACGCAGTTCCAGGGAGACGCCATCCTGGCCATCTTCAATGTACCGGTGGCCGATCCCGCCCATGCCCAGAAGGCGGTGCAGGCGGCGGTCGCCATGCACCGGAAGGTGAACGATACCCTATTCGCCGGGCAACAGCTGGTCTGCCGGATCGGCATCAACACCGGCGAATTGGTCGCCGGCAACGTCGGCGCCAGCGGACGGTTGAGCTACACGGTACACGGCGATGCGGTGAATGTCGCCGCCCGGCTGGAACAGCTGAACAAGGATTACGGGACGCGATTGCTGGTTTCCGGGGTGACCGCCGAGCGCGTCGAGGGCATTCCCTTCACGGCGCTCGGCAAGATCACGGTGCGGGGTAAGGCCGCCACGATAGAGGTCTTCACCGTCGACGGGGACGAAAAGGGTTAACCCGCCCTAACTGCCGTGTCCCATATGCGACATGCCCTTCATGTCGCCGGGGCCCTTGGCGCCGGGGCCCATGACCGTGGCGGTCACGACCACCTGCCCGGCCTTCTCGAAGGTCAGCGTCACCGGAATCTGCTGGCCTTCCTCGAGCGGCGCACGCAGGTTGATGAACATGATGTGCAGGCCGCCGGGCTGCAGCATGGTGGGCTCTCCGGGATGCACCTCGATGGCCTGGACCTGGCGCATCTTCATGATGCCGTTCTCCATCAGGTGCGTGTGCAGTTCGGTCCGCTCCGACACCGGCGCGGAGGCGGCGACCAGGCGGTCCATCTCGTTGCCGGTGGTGGTCAGCATGGCGAAGGCGGCCCCGGCCTTCATCATCTTCGAGGCCGAAGCCCGGGCCCAGACGTCGGAAACGACGATATCGCCGGCCTTGAAATCCTTGGCGACGGCCGTGCCGGCCATGACGGCCAGAATGCCGGCGACGGCGATTGCGAGAATGCGGTTCATGGTTTTTCCTTCCTCTTCTCTAGTGCCCCTCAATGGTCGAGCGCATCGATCACGTGGGGTTCGGCCTCGGCCTCGGCAACCCATTCCTTCAGGATGGGCCAGTTCCACACGGCGTCCGTGTATGCGGCTACTGGACCCTCCATCGGCACGCCGAAGGTGATGAACCGGCTGACGACCGGCGCGTAGACCGCGTCGGCGGCCGAGACGGGACCGAACAGGAACGGTCCGTCGGCGGCGAAGGCCTTGCGACAGGCGGACCAGATGTCCTTGATCCGCGCGATGTCGGCGGCGACGTCGGGGGCCTCGTGGCGGGCCGGCAAGCGGGCCCGCATATTCATCCCAAGCGTTTTGCGCAGCGGCATGAATCCGGCATGCATCTCGGCGCAGACCGACCGCGCCCAGGCCCGGGCGTCGGGATCGGACGGCCACAGCCCGGCCTCGGGGAACCGTTCCGCCAGGAACTCGATGATGGCGAGGGAATCCCACACCGTTCCGCCGGGATGGACGAGCGCGGGCACCTTGCCGGACGGGGAATGGACGCGGATCTTGTCGGACGTTTCAGGCTGACGTAGCGGAACGAGGATTTCCTCGAACCCGGCGCCGGTCATTTTCATCGCCAGCCAGGCGCGCAGGCTCCACGACGAGTAGTTCTTGTTGGCGATGATCAGCTTGAATTTTGCCATTTCCATTCCCCAAGGTGACGAAGGCCTCCATATTAGGGGCGGGCGGCGCGCCCGCAACCGAATTGAGACTGCGACCAAATCGAAAAAAGGAGTCCGCTGCGTGTTGGAAGCCATCGTCGAAAAAACCGGGGTCGAGGGCACCCCGATCCTGTCCGTGGACGGCGCCTCGCTGGCCGAGTGGCTGAAGGGGCAGCCGGAAAGGACCGCCGGCTGGGTCGCCGCGAGCGGGTTCTCGGCCAAGCCCGGTTCCGTCTGCCAGGTGCCCGGCGACGATGGACGCGTCCGGATCGTGCTGTTCGGGGCGGACGGGGATCAGCCGCTATGGAACTGGGGCGGGCTTCCCGGGAAGCTGCCGGACGGGCTCTACCGGGTCGATCCCGGTGTCGCGGCGGACGAGGCCGAGGCGGCGGCCCTGGGTTGGGTGCTCGGCGCCTACCGGTTCGACCGCTACAAATCGAAGAAGGACGAAACGGCGGTCAAGCTGGTCTGGCCGGACGGGTGCGACCGGGGCCGGGTCGAGCGGCTGGCCGAGGCGACCTTCCTGGTCCGCGACCTGATCAACACCCCGGCCAACGAGATGGGGCCCGAGGAACTGGCGGCGGCGGCCCGCGCGGTCGCCGAACGGTTCGGCGCGGACTACGCGGAAGTGACCGGCGAGGACCTGTTGGCGCAAAACTATCCGGCGATCCACGCGGTGGGGGCGGGCAGTCCGCGCGCGCCGCGGCTGATCGACATCCGGTGGGGCGCGGCGGACGCCCCCAAGGTGACGCTGGTCGGCAAGGGCGTGTGTTTCGACACCGGCGGCCTCGACATCAAGCCGGCCGCCGGCATGAAGCTGATGAAGAAGGACATGGGCGGGGCGGCGCATGTGCTGGGCATCGCCTCGGCGGTGATGGCGGCGGCGCTGCCGGTGCGGCTGCGGGTGCTGATCCCAGCGGTCGAGAACAGCGTCTCGGGCCGGGCGATGCGGCCGAGCGACGTGATCCGGACCCGCAAGGGGCTGACCGCCGAGGTCGCCAACACGGATGCCGAAGGACGCCTGGTGCTGGCCGACGCGCTGGCCGAGGCGGCAACGGAAGCGCCCGAGGCGATCGTCGATTTCGCGACCCTGACCGGCGCGGCGCGGGTCGCCCTGGGACCGGACCTGCCGGCCTTGTTCGCGAGCGACGACGGGCTCGCGGACGGCCTGCTGAAGGCGGGCGCCGCGGCCGGCGATCCGCTGTGGCGGCTACCCCTGTTCGCGGCGTACCGAAAGCGGATCGACAGCAAGATCGCCGATCTGAACAACGCGCCGGACGGCCCCTATGCCGGGGCGATCACCGCGGCGCTGTTCCTGCAGGAGTTCGTCGAGCCGGAAATCCCCTGGGCGCATGTCGACCTGATGGCCTGGAACACCGACAGCAAGCCGGGGCGTCCCGAGGGCGGCGAGGCCATGGGGTTGCGCGCCGTCTACACCTGGCTGGAATCGCGATACCACTCATGATGTTTTAAGGCTTGCCGCCGCCCCCATTTTGCGGATAATAGATACGCTATCGAAATGAAAAAAGGGCGGCACACATGGGAATCCCGATTTCCGATATGCAGGCGTTGGAACTCTGGCGGCGGGCCACGGCGGAAGGTGTCCGCCGGGATGCGCCGGATTTGTCCGCCCGCCAGATGGCGGTTCTGCTGACTGTCTACCTCACCACGCCTCCGCACACGGTTCGGGGATTGGCCCAGGAACTCGGCGTTTCCAAGCCGGCGGTGACCCGCGCGCTGGACCGCTTGAGCGAATTGGAGATGGTGCGCCGGCGGGTCGACGAGGCGGATCGGCGCAGCGTCCTGATCCAGCGCACGGTCAAAGGGTCGGTCTTCCTGCGCGATTGGGGCGGGCTGGTGTCCGGCGCGGCGACCGAGATGGAGGACTGAGCTTCCGTTCGGCTCCCGGCTGTTGCGGAAACGCTCTAGCTGGGGCCGTTCCCTTTTTCCTCGGCGCTTTTTTCCAGGGCCCGCTCGATCAGTTCGATCAGGCGTTCATCGTCCAGCGGCTTTTCCAGGAAGTCGAGCGCCCCGGCGTCCCGGGCGCGTTGCGCCATCTGCCGGTCGCTATGGCCGGTGATGACGATGACCGGCAGGTCGACCTGCCGGGAATTCAGTTCGCGTTGAAGTTCCAACCCGCTCATGCCGGGCATCCGCACGTCCACGACCAAGCAACCGGGCCGGGCGGGATTCAGCGCCGCCAGAAAATCATCGGCCGAGGAAAAGGTTTGGATAACGAAATCATTGCTGCTCAGTAACCATTCCAGGGAGTGGCGAACGGCACTGTCGTCGTCCACGATGTATACGATCGGCTCGGACACCGTCATATCCTTAAAGCAGGTTGTGATTTTTATTATTGGGTTGGCAATACGCTAAAAGTCATGAATGGAATTCATCCAACCGTATCCTAATCCGGTCCGCGACTTGGAAAATTAGGGATTACCGAAAACACATCAGGGATTTCCCTTAGTCGCTTCCAGAATCGTGGCCATCTTGATAAGTTCTGCCAAAGATCCCGCCCTAGTCTTTTCCATGACTTTGGCGCGGTGTGCCTCGACGGTTTTTTCGCTTAGTCCGAGATTGAAAGCGATACGTTTGTTGGGCTCTCCGGCGACGATCTGCTCCAGGACCTGGCGCTCACGAGGCGACAACAGATCGAAACGTTCCCGGATGTCTTCCTGTTCGGAACGCATCCGGACCGTTTGTTTGTTTTCGTCGATCGCCTTCTGGACCAGATCGAGGAGGGCCTGATCGTTGAACGGCTTCTCGATGAAATCGAACGCTCCGGCCTTCATGGCGCGGACGGCCATCTGCACGTCGCTGTGGCCGGTGATGACGATGACCGGAAGACTGGTCCCCCGGGCGGCGAGTTCCTCCTGCAGTTCCAGGCCGCTCATGCCGGGCATGCGGACGTCGACCAGCACGCAGCCCAGTTGCTTTGGATCGTAGGCGTCGATGAATTCCTGTGCCGAGGCGAAGGTCTCTACCTTCATGTCCACGGAGGACAACAGCCATTGCAATGAATCGCGGACGGCGGGATCGTCGTCCACGACGAAAACAATCGACTCTGAAGTGGTCATGGCGCTGTCAGGTTCCCCCAAGTTTTTCTTCTGGAAACGTCACTTTCTAAAGTTCCCCTCCGCTGACGCCGAAAAAGCCTAAGCCATGCCGGTCGGGCAGACAAGGCTGGAGGGAGACCGAGGTTGGAAGGCCGGGGTTCCTACAGCAGTTCGAGAAGCTTCTTGGCCATCTCGCCGGGATCGGTTCCATGCGGAAAGTGGGCCACGTACTTTCCGTCCCGGTCCATGACGTAAATATAGGCGCTGTGATCCATCAGATAGTCTTCCGGGTCGTCGCCTTCCTCCTGGACCTTGGCGAAATACACCCTGTAGGCCTTGGCCGCGGCGGCGACCTGTTCGACCGTCCCGGTGAGCCCGACCAATTGGGGGTGGAAGGCGGCGGCGTAATCGCCCATGGCCTCCGGGGTGTCCCGCTCGGGATCGACCGTGATGAAGATCGGGGCGAATTCCTTGGCGTCCTCGCCGAGCATATCCAGTGCCTCGGCGACGGCGGTCAGCGAGGTTGGGCAGACGTCCGGGCAATATGTGTAGCCGAAATAGACCAGCATGATCTTGCCGCGGAAGTCGGCGTCGGTCACCGTTTCGCCCTCGGAATTGATCAGGGTGAACGGTCCGCCGATGGCGGCCTCCTGCCGGTCGCCCTGGACCATCGTCCAATAGTGGCGCCCGGCCAATGCTGCCACGGCGATCAGTGCCAGGACGGAAATGATGACGGAAAGACGGAATTTCATAACGCGGAGGGCTCCCGTTGCGCTTGTCTCTTGGGGTCTGCGTCTTCTGGTCAGGCGACGGCCCGCCACGCCATGAAGGACAGGATCACCGCGTTGAGCATCATCAGCGCCGGGGTGAACCGGGAGACCGCGCCCTGCCAGCGGTGGCCGACCACATGGCCGGCGAACCCGACGGCCAGCAGGGCGGGAACGGTGCCCAGGGCGAACGCCCCCATGACCAAGCCGCCGGCCAGGGCGGAGCCGCTGGCCGCGGCCGCCGCCAGGGCTCCATATAACAACCCGCAGGGAAGAAACCCAAGCGCTAATCCCAGGCCGTACCCCCGCGCGCCGACCGGCCGGGCGAACAGCGGCCGGACCAGCCGCCCGACGTGGCGCGACCACCAGCCCTCTTCGGACGCCGATCCGCCGGGCAGCCGACCGGCCAGCTTGCGGATCCCGTAGCCGAGGAACAGCAGCGCGGCGACGCCGAGCAGAATCGCCGACAGCCAGCGCAGGCCGGTGGCGTCCATGACGCCGCCCGCCAGGCCCCCGGTGACGGCGCCGAGTATGCAATAGGTGGTCAATCGGCCGAAATGGTAGGGCAGCAGGGCCGCCCCGGTCAGCCGGTGGAATTCACGCATTTCGCTGGCCGGCCGGGCTTCCAGCCGCGCCACGGACTGGGCGATGACGAACGGGCCGCACATGGCCACGCAATGTCCCGCGCCGCCAAGCAGCCCGGCCAGGAACAGGCTGCCGATCAGGCTGCCCTGGCTTTCCACGACGACCCGGCAATGTTCGGCCCCGGCGACCAGATAGTCGATGAAGATCGAAAAGGACTCCATCGGGTTTCCCCCTACTTCTCATTGTCTTGACCGTCGCGGGCGGGCGTCTCGCGTCCCTTCGGCGGCGGTCCGGTATCGTCGTCGTCGAACAGGATGCGGTGCGCCGCGCCGTCGAGATCGTCGAACTGTCCCGATTTGAGCGCCCACATGAAAGCCCCCAGGGCGGCCAGCCCGATGACCAGCGAGGCGGGAATCAGGATCAGCAGTGTGCTCATAGGGCCTTTCCGCGGTTCAACCGCAGGGCGTTGACGATCACCACCACCGAAGAGGCCGACATTGCCGCGGCGGCCACCAGGGGCGTCACGAACCCGGCCACGGCCAGGGGAACGGTCAGCGCATTATACAAGAAGGCCAGGGCGAAGTTCTGGTAAATCAGCCGCCGGGCCCGGCGCGCCATGCCGACGGACTCGGCGACCGGTGCCAGCCGGTCTCCCTGGAACACCATGTCGGCGGCGTTCTGGCTGACGTCGGCGGCGGTCGACGGCGACAGCGAGACATGCGCCGCCGCCAGGGCCGGGGCGTCGTTCAACCCGTCGCCGACCATCAGCACCTTGCGGCCCTGTGCCGCCAGTTCGGCCAGCCGGTCGATCTTTTCCTGCGGTGTGCAGGAGGCCCGCCAGGTTTCGATACCGCAGGCCTCGGCCACGGCGGAAACCGCCGTCGGGGCGTCGCCGGACAGGATTTCGATTGCCAGGCCGTTGTCGCGAAGGGATTGGATGACCTCCGCCGCGTCGGTCCTCGGGGTGTCGGAGAAGCGGAACCAGACGGGGAGGAGGCCGGGGCGGGAGAACCACAGTTCCGGTCCCGGCGCCGGGCCGACCGTGTCGCCGCCGCACCAGGCCCGGCTGCCCAGGCGGATTTCACCCTCCGCCGTGGCCAAGGCGAGACCCCGCCCCGGTTCCTCGCGCACGCCTTCGCGCGGCACGGCATCGGGCACCGCGCGGGTCAGGGCGCGGGCCAGGGGGTGCCGGCTGGCGGCGGCGAGGGCGGCGGCCTCGCGCAGGGAGGTCCGGCCCTCGCCGCCCTCCTCGACCAGGACCGGCGTGCCGGTGGTCAGGGTGCCGGTCTTGTCGAATACGGCGGTGTCGGCTTCGGCCAGCCGCTCCAGCGCCGTGCCCGATTTGATCAGGATTCCCCGGCGCAGCAGCCGCCCCGAGGTAACGACCTGGACGACCGGCACGGCCAGCCCGAGGGCGCAGGGGCAGGTGACGATCAGCACCGAGATTCCGGTCAGCAGGGCGTCGCGCCAATGTGCTCCGGCGATCATCCAGCCGAGGAAGGTCAGGGCGGCCAGGGTGTGGACGGTGGGGGCGTACCATCGCGCCACCCGGTCGGCCAGGGCGACGTAGCGGGCGCGCCCCTGTTCGGCGGCCTCGACCAGACGGACGATTTCGGCGAGCAGCGTGTCCTCGCCGACCGCCGTGACCTCGACGGTTAGCGGGCCGGACAGATTGAGGGTCCCGGCGAAGACCTCGCTACCCGGCGTGATCGGCGCTGGCGTGGTCTCGCCGTTGATCAGGCTGGCGTCGATGTCGCTCTCGCCGGTCAAGACGGATCCGTCCACGGCGATGCGTTCGCCCGCCGCGGCCAGCACCCGCATGCCGGGCCCGACCTGATCCGGCGGCAGCAGGCGGCGGGTGCCGTCGGCGTCCAACACGGTCACGGCGGTGGCGGTCAGGGCGAGCAGGTGCTCGGCCGAGGAACGCGCCTTGCTGCGCGCCCGCTGGTCCAGATAGCGTCCGATCAGCAGGAAGAACAGCAGTGTGATGGCGGAATCGAAATAGGCGTGCTCGCGGCCCTGGAGAGTGTCGGCGAGACTCATTCCAGCGGCCAGGACGACCGCCAGCGAGATCGGCACGTCCATGTTGACGCGCCTGGCGGCCAGGGCGCCGAGCGCCGAGCGGAAGAACGGCGCGCCCGAATAGGCGATGGCGGGCAGCGCGATCAGGGCCGAGAGCCAGTGCATGAAGTCGCGGGTCGCCGGTCCCATCCCCTGGAAATACCCGGCCCAGACCGAGATCGAGAGCAACATGACGTTGCCGGCGGCGAAACCGGCGACCGCCATGGCCTTGAGCAGCTGGCGCTCGCGGCGCCGGGTCTCGGCGTCGAGCAGGGCCGGG
>Ga0207799_100136_pt1 | contig 80733 bp, 72 predicted proteins | sample TtanPargueraPR_4_FD_187742 | JGI IMG/M metagenome (GOLD analysis project Ga0207799, IMG submission 187742) | Aerobic enrichment media microbial communities from Bioluminiscent Bay, La Parguera, Puerto Rico - Tt and M2 (SPAdes) | ecosystem: Environmental > Aquatic > Marine > Unclassified ...
AAAGCCTAAGACAAACGCCTCTAACCGTGATAAACTCAGCTTCGCCATGTTGACCTCCTTTGTTGATGGTTTTGGTCTGCTAACTTCAAACCATTGTAACAAAAGACGGTCAGCATGGTATTTCTGTCACGGGACAGAAAATGAAGAAACGCCTTCATAAAAACACCCCGGATCGGTCCAACCTCTCAGGGTCCTCCTCCTGAAGTGGAAGGCTTAGATCAATACTAAGCGGAATACCCGGCCACTTTAATCAGAGACCCACGCGCACACGATCACAATAAAGTATTCACTTAAATTTGTATTGACAGCCACTTTGTCTGTGGTATGCGTCATGCCCATGGTTTTGGACCGAGACGCGCTGTTGGGGAACACCGTCTCCTGAACACGCTCATAAGAACCGATGACCGGAAAAGATCGTGCCGTCCGGCACCATTCTCTGGCCGGCACGCAGGCGCAACCGGTCGTCGGCACCCTTATGGCAAGGAGAATTGCAATGGAAAACCGTCATTTAGCGACAATGATCGCCCATAGCTGCCAAAAATACGGCAACCGGATCGCCATGCGCTATAAATCCGGGGACGACTGGCAGGAAATCAGCTACCAAGAACTTGGCCATCGCATTCAACACCTCACCGCCGCTTTAATCCAAATGGGCGTTCGGGCCGGGGACCGGGTCGGTATCTTTTCCCAGAACTGCGCCGAATGGGCCATTGCGGATTTCGCCATCCTCTCGGTGGATGCCGTTACCGTACCGATCTATGCCACCAACACCGCTTCCCAGGCCGAATATATCGTGCGCGACGCCGGTCTCGAAGTCATTTTCGTGGGCGATGCGGAACAATACCAAAAAGTACGGACGTTTGCCGACCAGGATCATCTTGTCCGCCACATCATCCCGTTCGAAACGCCGGCCGCGCCTATCCCGGACGACGATCGCACCGTTGCGTTCGAAGAGCTCCTTAAACAGCATTTTTCACCGGCAGAAACAAAAGCTCAGGTGGACAAGCATCCGTCTGACACTTCCCGGCACCTGGCCAGCATCATCTATACCTCCGGCACCACCGGCGACCCCAAGGGGGTCATGCTCAGCCACGGCAATTTTTTTCACCAGATCGACGCCGTCAACGCCAGTTTCACTGTCACGCCGGAAGACCGGTCCATGTGCTTTCTGCCCCTCAGCCATGTCTATGAACGCACCTGGTCGTATATCGTCTTCCACCAGGGCGCCCAGAACAACTACATCAAGAACCCCCGGGAGGTGCTGCCGTATTTTGGCGAAGTCCGACCAACAGCCATGGTCAGCGTGCCGCGCCTTTACGAAAAAATCTATGCCGCCATCATGGACCGCATCGAAAAAGCCCCTGGCATCCGCAAGCGGCTTTTCGGATGGGCCACCCGTGTGGGGCGTCAATGGGCGGACACCCGCCGGGCCAACCGCGCCCCCGGTGTGGGGTTGTCCCTCCAGCACAAGCTGGCCGACGGCCTGGTGCTCCGCAAGATCCGCGCTATCGTCGGCGGCACTAAAAACTTCTTCTCTGCCGGCGGAGCCCCCCTGGCCAAGGAAATCGAAGAATTCTTCCTGGATGTGGGGCTTCTGGTCTGCCAGGGCTATGGCCTCACCGAAACCGCCCCCATGATCAGCTACAATACGCCCCAGAACTTCAAATTCGGCACGGTGGGCCGCCCGGCTCCCGGCGTCCGGGTCCGCATCGGTACTGAAGGCGAAATCCAGGTCAAGGGCGCCAACGTCATGCGGGGATACTATAACAATCCCGAGGCGACCGAAGCGGTCTTCGATGAGGGGTGGTTCCGTACCGGCGATGTGGGCCTGATCGATGAAGAAGGCTTTCTCGTCATCACCGACCGCATCAAGGACCTGATCATTACCTCCGGCGGGAAGAACATCGCGCCCCAGCGCATCGAAACCGCCGTGGGCAAGGATCACTATATCGAACAGATCACCACCATCGGCGATCGCCGCAAGTTTGTCAGCGCCCTGATCGTGCCGTCCTTTGAAGCGATCGAGAACGTTGCCGCGGAAAAAGGCATTGCCTATCAATCCCGCGAAGACCTGGTGCAGCACCCGGATATCATCGCCTTCTTCCGGGAACGCATCGATCAGCAGTCCAGCGATCTGGCACGCTATGAGACCATCAAGGCATTTACCCTGCTGCCCCGGGAATTCTCCCAGGACAGCGGCGAAATAACACCCACCCAGAAAATTCGCCGCAAGGTGATCGAGAAGCATTTCAACCCGGAGATCGAAGCCATGTATCCCCATGAATGAGGATCCTCCCGCAGAGCGCGAGGCCTCAGGTAGCCCCCTCGAAGGGGGTTTTAAATGGTTTGCAGCTTTTGGCTTTTCCATTGTCCCGCGCCGAGCATCGACGGGGCGGACGGGAAAAAGCGCGCGGACTGTCTGAGTCCGCCGTAGCCTATGCGAAGGCGGGCGAGTTTCCGCGTGCTCCGGCCGCACCGACGACGCGCAGGGAAGGCCCGTAGGGGCCGCGGGACACGGGCGTGCTCTTTTGCTTCGTTTTCTGTCACGAGACAGAAAATGAAGAAATGCGCTCATAAGAACTCCCCGGATCGGTAGAATCTTTCCGGGTCCACCCCAGTGGAAGGCTTAGATCAATACTAAAGATTGACACACCCTGAATCCATCTTAAGTTTAATCTGAGGACGGACGACGGTCCGCAATCCTCCTTAACGACCTGACCTGAAGGGCGGTTTCCCTGGAAACCGCCCTTTTCAATTTGGGCCCTTCCCGCTAAACAGCGCCCCGCTCTTGCGGAATTCCCCTCCTTTGTCGACTAAAGCGCCCGCCGGCGCGTCTTACCCGTCAAACCAACCTCAAAAAGGAGAGGATATCATGAAAAAGCACCTGATCATTACCACCGCTTGCATCGCCGGGCTCCTGATTTTTTCCCAGGCAGCCAGCGCCGGCAATTTAAAAAAACGTATGCATCGGCAGGACCAGCGCATCCAGCAGGGCATCCGTAGCGGTGAAATCACACCACGGGAAGCCCGCAAACTTACCCGGGATCAGCGCAAGATACGGCAATTGCGGCGCCACTATCTGTCTGATGGCCATCTTTCCAAACGGGACCGAAAAATCCTCAACAAGCGGATGGACCAATCGAGCAAGCGGATTTATCGGTATAAAAACAATCACCGTCATGTCCCGTCGCGGCATTACAGCAATCTTTTTCGCATTTTCGCCTGGCATTGACAGACCTCGGATCATATCGCTATGGCGGCATACGGTGGCATGGGCGTCGGCCATGCAGACAGGGCATCCAACACGGACACCCTCTCAACCCGGGCCGCCATCGCAAGCCAATGACTGCAACTGACGGGTCGGCAAATCGCTCCCATTGTGGACAGGAATGACAGGAACCGTTAAGATGCGCCATGGTCGCTACTTCATCCAGCCATAATTCCGATCGCGACAGCGACATCGGCCGACTTGCCGCAGAGGCCCGTGACGGCAGCCGCTTTGCCTTCCAGCAACTGGCGACCCAACTGGAGCCCAGGGTGTTTCGAATGATTTATTACCGCACCCGGTCGCGGGAGGATGCCGAAGATATCTGCCAGGAGGTATTCCTTACCGCCTTTCGCAGCATCCGGAAGCTCAAGCAACCGGAACGGTTTGAGAGCTGGTTGTTCCGCATCGCCGTCAACCGCGTGAAAGATTATCACCGTCGGCAAAAATTTCGCTCGCTCTTCAGTGTGCTGCATGACACGGACAGCGAAGACAACGCGGAGCCACCGGCGGAACGAAGCCCAGGCACCATAGACGCCATCGTCCACAAGGAATTCTGGCAGAAAGTGCAGACCATGCTGGGTCAGCTTTCCAAGATGGAGCGCGAGGTCTTCTCATTGCGCTTTCTTGACGACCTCGGCATAAAAGAAATTGCCGAAATCCTCAGCAAAAGCGAAAGCACCGTCAAGACGCACCTGTACCGGGCGCTGGGCAAATTCAAAAACGATGCCGCCTTCCGTGCCTTTATCAAGGAGGCCCGACCGTGAGGACGGACGCTGTTGACCATATCCCGGAAAACCGGATCATCCGGATCGTCGCCGACAGCACGGAGCTAACGCCCGAGGAAAAGGCGCATCTGGATCAGTGCGGACATTGTCGGAATATGCTGGCCGACCTCGAAGGGGATCTCCATCAGCTGCGCCGGCAGGCGGCCCAGGCCGCACCGGCACCGGAACGCCGCTTTGTTCTGCCGGTTGATCGGTCACGACAGCATCCATGGCGCCGCTGGCGATGGGGTTGGACCGCACTCGGGACCGCGGCCTCGGCCGCCCTGCTGATCCTGTTTTTGCAGGTGGGGGGGGGAGACCGCCTGCCCGGGCTGCCGCCCACCGGGCCCACCGAAGCCGCATGGGTGGATCCGGAGATGGAGGAGGTCAACCGATTGGCGGAAAATGCCCTGCCGGAAGCCTACCTGGCCTTGTCAGAAGGCCTGGAAGGGGGCTATGATGAGGGATTCATTGATTTCCTGATTCCCCCGCTGGACAGCGACCCTGTTTCCTGAGCGGCACGACGAAAGGAGTTGAGGCATGCTGAAACGCTACATCCCGGGGCTCACCCTGATCTTCCTGCTGACCCTGGCGCCGTTGGCCATGGGGCAAACCATGCCCAGCGGCAAATGGTGGAAGGATCCCGACATCGCCCACGAACTCGATCTGACGGCCAAGGATGTCAAAAAGCTCGACAAGCTTTTTGTCAAAAGTCGGCGGCAAATGATCGATTTGAAAAACCAGGTCGAAAAAGAACAGTTTGAATACCAGAACCTGATGGAGTCCAACACCCTGGACGAAGCGGCCATCGATCGGCAACTGGCGAAACTGGAAAAAGCCCGCAGCGACCTCAACGAGGCCCGCTCGCATTTCGTGGTGGGCGTCCGGAAAATTTTAGGCCGCGACCGTTTTCAGAGACTCCAACGCATTTATTCCGAATCCCGGTAGCCCCCCCAGGAAGATGATCCCGGGCCCGGCGCCCGGCCGGGTACGGCTGTCGGCTTGACAACATACCCGATCCCCGCTATGGGTGGTGACTGACAATACTTGGTGTGCCGCCCCTCTTTCGATTTCCCCCTCGCTTGTGAACATACCGGTTGCCCACAACCTGTCTTGCCCCGTGCATCCGCCGACACTATCGAACGACCAACACGAACATTTCATGTCACGGCCGCTCCCCTTGATGGGCCGCATGCCCCGATTGCTTGACCGTCATCCGTTGGGCGTCATCAACCAACCCACAACCAAAGGAGGCACATCATGGCAGACAGTATCTACAAAGTTATTGAACTGGTGGGGACAAGTGCAAATTCATGGGAAGACGCGGCCCGCAGCGCCGTGGAAACGGCCGGCTCCAACCTGCGGGACCTGCGCGTGGCGGAAATCACCAAACTGGATATGAAAATCGAAAACGGGAAAGTGGCCGCCTTTCGGACCCGGGTCAGCTTGAGCTTCAAATACGAATCCTGAGACACCAAAACGGCCGTCAAGAACCCCCTCCCGAAAAGCGAAAGGCCTCAGGTAGCCCCCTAAATGGGGGCTTGAGAAGTGGTATTGAGCCTTTGGTTTTTCCATTGTCCCGTGCCGAGCATCGGCGGGGCGGACGGATTAAAGCGCGCGGACTGTCTGAGCCCCGCTGAAAGCGGGGCGAGTTTCCGCGTGCTCCGGCCGCTCCGACGACGCGCAGGGAAGCCCCGGAGGGGCCGCGGGACACGGGCGGTTTCTTTTGATTCCTTTTCTTTTCCGGAAAAGAAGAGGAATAGTGGATTAAATCACCCCGGATCGACGGGATCTCTCCGACCTCCAGCAAAGGCGGCGGGTTTAGATTAAAAATTAATCCGTACGTCTTATGACGATGCCAACGCCGCCCCCATCATCTCACCGACAAGCTTGCCGAAGCGGGAGGGATTTTCCAGCTTGCCCCCTTCGCCGATGACCGCCAGGTCAAATAAGAGGCGGCTATAGTCTTCCAGGCGTCCATCATTCGAATCCTTTTCAAAAATCTTCTTGAAATTTTCCATTACCGGATGGGTGGTGTTCAACTCCAGCACCCGTTTGGTGGCGGGGACATCCTGGCCGGAGGACTTCAGGATCTTTTCCATATAGCCGCTCATGTCGTGGGCATCCCCTGAAAGACAGGCCACTGAGTCCAGCAGGCGGGTGGAGGGTTTGACGTCCTTGACGTGATCCTGCAGCGTTTTGCGAATAAAACCGAACAAATCCTTGAACTGTTCTTCCTTGTCCTTGGCATCATCCGCATCGATATCCAGATCGCCTTTTTCGGCACTCTTGAGAGATTTGCCGTCGTATTCCGTCAGGGTCTGCACCACCCACTCGTCCACCGGATCGGTCATGAGGAGGACCTCGTAATTCCGGGCTTTGAGGCGCTCCAGGTGCGGGCTGTTCAACAGGGTGGCGAGATTGTCGCCGGTCAGGTAGTAGATGGCGTCCTGGGATTCCGGCATGCGGTCCACGTAATCTTTAAGCGATACCCAGTCACCGTCTGAGGTCGTGGTTTTAAAACGGGCCAGGTCCGCCAGTTTGGTCTTGTTGGCGGGGTCGGTGTAGATGCCGATTTTGAGGATCGCACCGAATTCATCGTAGAACTTGTCGTAATCCTCTTTTTCCAAGCCCGTGAGCATTTCGAAAAGTTTTTTGACCAGATTTTTGCGGATATTGAGCACCAGGCGGTCCTGCTGCAGAATCTCGCGGCTGATGTTCAGGTTGAGGTCGGGCGCATCCACAACCCCCTTGACGAACCCGAAGTACTCCGGCAGCAGTTCCTTGCAGTCATCCATGATGAAGACCCGGCGGCTGTAAAGATGAACGCCGTGCTTGTGCTCCGGCTGAAACAGGTCAAAGGGGGCCTTGGAGGGCAGGTAGAGCAGCGCTGTGTATTCCGTGGTGCCCTCCAGTTTGACATGCAGGTGCTTGAGGGGGGGATTCCAGTCGTGGCTGATGTGGGTATAGAACTCCTTGTACTCGTCCTCACTCACCTCCGCTTTGTTCCGGGCCCAGATGGCTTTCATGGAATTGAGGGTTTCCTCGCGCTCCACCGTGCGGGTGGTTTCACCCACCGGCTTGCCGTCCCCGTCCAGTATCTGTTCATCCTCGGGTATCGGCTCCTGTTTTTCCACGTCCATCACAACCGGGTAGGACACGAAATCGGAGTGTTTTTTGACAATCTGCCGAATGGTCCACTCGTCGGTGTAGTCCGGTTCGTCTTTCCCGGGCGTGCGCAGTTCGAGCAGGATGCTGGTCCCCCGTCCGGGCTTGGTGGTTTCTTCAATCGTGTATTCCCCGTCACCGGTGGACACCCACTTGGTGGCGGTCGCCTCCCCCGCCGCACGGGTGGTCAGGGTGACTTTGTCAGCCACGATGAAAGCGCTGTAAAACCCCACGCCGAACTGCCCGATCAACTCGGGGGTCAGCACCGCATCTTTATGATTGAGGGCCTCCATGGCCTCCAGGAAGGCCGCCGTCCCGCTGCGGGCGATGGTGCCGATGTTTTCGTTGACTTCGTCATAGGTCATACCGATACCGTTGTCGGCAATTTCCAGGGTGCGTTTGATGCCGTCCCGGGTAATCTTGATTTTGAATTCGGTGTCGTCTCCGAGAATATCCGGTTCGGTCTGGGCCTTGAAGCGCAGCTTGTCGATGGCATCGGAAGCATTGGAAACCAATTCCCGCAAGAATATGTCGCTGTTGGAGTAAAGGGAGTTGATGATCAGTTTGAGGACCTGCCGGACCTCGGTTTCAAATTGCCGGGTTTCTTTGCGCGCCGTCATGATGTTCTTTTTATCTCCTTAATTGGTTGATGTTGCGATGGGCCGCCAAAAAAGACGCCCCCTCAAAAACAGGAGACGTCATAACAGGACAACTCATTAAATTTCATCAATAAAATACGTTTTAATCGGTGTTTGTCAACCCCCCGAAACGCCTATAAGGCAGGCTTTCAGGTCGATTTCAAACCGATTGGGAACGACCTGTAACAGGGCGCTCTGAGAAATGAAAGGTGACGCGCCTCCCGCAGAGCGGGAGGCATCAGGTAGCCCCCTTACAGGAGGCTTCAACAATGGTGTTTGTGTCTTTGGTTTTTCAGATTTCCCTTCGTCCCGCGCCGGGCATCGGCGGGACGGACGGATTAAAGCGCGCGGACTGTTTGAGTCCCGCTGAAAGCGGGGCGAGTTTCCGCGTGCTCCGGCCGGAAAGGGCTTCAGGACCGCATAGCGGGCGCAAAAAACCGTCTATTTTATGTCGCGTACGGCCAGCGCGCGATAAGCGCGATAGTGCACCATGCGGTCCGTGTAATGGTAGCCGCGATGGAAATTGAAGGCGGCGGCGGTAACGGCGGAAGCCGTATCGGACGTCCATACCCAGCCACAGGTCAGGCGGATGGCCGCGGGCACCCGGACGACCTGGCCGCAGTCGGTTTCATACCCGACATAAGTCCGGTCTTCCACGTGCAGGGATTTCAACTCTTCCAGCGTCGGCAGGCGCCAGTCGTCATAGGCCGCCTGAATGGTCTGGGGGAAGGTGAAACGCACCCAGCGTTCGGCCTGCTTCCAGCTGATGTCGCCCTGATTGTCGGTCTGGGACCACATGATGTTGAGCTGATGGTCGGTGACGGTGCCGTCGCCGTTGTCGGTGAAACGCTCACCGGCATCAGCGGGGGTAAATCCGGCCACGAGGCAGAAAAGGACTGTGGCGACCAGCCTGGCGATAAGGCATTTAGCCATGGCGTCCTCCTTTCGGGTGTGGCGGTTGGTTAGTGTCCATTCATAAATGGCCTCTTTCGGCCCCTGGCGGCGTTCGCGCTCGTTTTCAATCCTCGCAATAGCGGACGATTCCTCCGGTTGACACCCACCGATCGAAATCGATGAGACGGGAAGTCCCGTATAGCGGGATCATATCCTGCAGAGCGGGAAAACGCGCTCGGGCCTTGCCAGAAACCTAAAGCTACCATTTAGGGACGGAAACTATAGCGCTGTTTATGCTGCTGTAAGGTGCGATCTTCCTGCCGCAGGCAGTAAACCCGTCAATTTCGGTCAGGTTTGGCGAAACCGTTTGCGCAGGCGCTTGGCGATAGTTTCGTCCCGGTAGGAAATAACGGTCGCCGGCGAACGGCGGAATATTTTTTCGGCCACCGACCCCACCAAAACTTGCTCCAGGTCGGTGCGGCCCTTGGGTCCCATCACGACTACGTCGACGCGTTCCTCGACGATCAGCTTGAGCAGTTCTTCCAGGGGGTTGCCCACCAGGTAGATGGTTCGGATACGCTCCCGCGGCAAATCGCTGTTGGCGGTGATGCTTTCCAGAATTTTCTCACGCTCCGCCTTGATGCTTTTGACATAGTGTTCGCCGTCGACCTCGTAGCCCATGGCGGAAATCGTACGCACGGACTCCACGTCACGCTCGTTGATGACACTGGCAACGATAAGCTCCGCGTTGGAGCATTCGGCGAAATCGGCAGCGAATGCAAAGGTGCCCTGGGCGTATTCGGAAAAAGCGAGGGCCACGAGAACTTTGCGGACATTTTTCATGGTTTGATCCTCTGGTTGGAAAATCGCCCGCCGCCGTCAACCGACGGCGGGTTAGGAATGGATCCGGTCACCGGGCCTCATGCCGCCGCCGGCATCTGCTCCACCTTGGGAATACGGGGCCGCTGCATCAGGTAAAGCAGCCCGAAAACTCCCAATCCGATGAAGTAGGTCCAATAGCGCTGATCATGGGGCATGCCGATCAGGGACGCAATCAGATCAGGCCGCATCAGGGACAACGTCACCGCCAGGAACAGGGGAACCTCCCAGATCTTGTTCCGGGCCACGAACCAGCCCTGGGTGGCCGAGGCAAACGCAAAATTCCCGAAACAAGCCATGATGAATATCAAAATTCCCTGGGGCCAGGAGTAGATATTGTGGAGGATCAGATCCGTATTGAAAATGAACATAAAGGGCAGAATCGCCGTGCGGATATCGTACATGAACCCCTGGATACCTGTGGGGATGGGCGGCGATTTGGCAATTGCCGCGGCCGCATAGGCGGCCAGTCCCACCGGTGGGGTATCGTCCGCCAGGATGCCGAAGTAGAAGCAGAACAAGTGCGCGGCCATCAGGGGTACGATGAAATCGTTCATGGCGCCGATATCCACGATGGCCGGGGCCGTCAGGGAGGCCATGACGATATAGGTGGCCGTGGTGGGCAGCCCCATGCCGATGATCAGGCTGGTGACGGCGGTGATGACCAGCATCAGAAAGATGTTGCCCCCGGAGAGGGTGTCGATGATGGCCGTCACCAGTTGCCCCAGACCCAGGGCCACGACACCGACAATAATGCCGGCCGCGGCCGTAGCCAGGGCCACCGAAACCATGTTGCGTCCCCCGTTGGCCAGTGCTCCGAATATATCGGAAATGCTCTGCTTGAAAGCCGCTCCAATGGATTCCTTGCGGATCATGGCCTGAATGGGACGCTGGAACAGCATGATCAGGGACATCACCCAGATGGCATTGAAGGCCGCCAGCTCGGGGGAGTGCCGTTCCACGATCAGTTCCCAGAGCAGCATCACAATCGGCACCAGGTAATGGGCCCCGCCGAAAAGCGTTTTGAAAAAGGGCGGCAGCTCTTTGCGGGGTATGCCCCGCAGGCCCAGCTTGGAAGCTTCGATGTGGGTGATGTAGAACAGGGCGGCATAGGAAGCAAACGCCGGCACGGCCGCCGCCTTGATGACCTCTACGTAGGGCACGTTCACGTACTCGGCGATAATAAAAGCCGCTGCCCCCATGATGGGGGGTGCCAGTTGGCCGTCCGTACTGGCGGCCACTTCGACGGCGGCCGCCTTTTTGGCGGGATACCCCACTTTCTTCATCAGGGGGATGGTAAAGGTCCCTGTGGTGACGATATTGGCGATACTGGAGCCGGACACCAGGCCGGTCAGGCCACTGCCCATGATGGCCGCCTTGGCCGGGCCGCCCTTGAAGCCTCCCAGAAGGCTCAGGGCCAGGCGGATAAAATACTGGCCGGCGCCGGCCTTGTCCAGCATGGCGCCAAAGAGTACGAACAGGAAGACAATGGTTGCGGACACGTCCAGGGGGATACCATAGATTCCTTCCGTGGACATGGTCATCTGGCCCACAAAACGGTTCAGGGAAACGCCTTTGAAGGCGATCAGGTCCGGCATGTAGGGCCCCATAAAGGCGTAGAAAATAAAAACACCGGCAATCACCGGCAGCGCCGGGCCGATGACCCGCCGCGATGCCTCCAGCAGCAGCACCGTGAGCAATAAGCCCATAACGATATCCCGCATGTTGGGCATACCGTAGCGCATGGTTATACCGGTATAGTCAATGGCAATATAAAGGGCTGAAACGCCGGCCACGATGGCGATGATAAAATCAGGAATGGGGATCCGGTCGGTGGCGGACAGGAATTTGAGGCCAAAACGTGCTTTTTTCAGCAGGGGGTAGTTGAGAAACACGATCACCATGGCGAACCCCAAATGGATGGCCCGGGTGTAGGTGGAATCAAGCACCCAGAAACTGGCGATGGACAGTTGGAAAAGACTCCACGCCACAGCCACCGCAGGGATGATATAGCGCGTCCAGCCCTTGGGCCGGCGGCCCATCCCCTCCTCTTCTTCGGCCATGCGTTTGGCGAGTTCCAGGCCCTCGTCGTTATCCGTCACTTCGAACTTGCTCATGTGCACCACCTAACGTCTGGACAACCGGAGATGGAATATCACCGGGTCTTTTTCTGGCAATCAGCCGGCGGGCGAACCCGCACGTCTATTCTTTGGCCTCGACGGTGAAAATCGGACACCGCGCGTACCGCCCTGCCAACAGGCGGTCGCGTGTACACCTTGATTGGAACGGCGGGCGGCGCATACCGCCGCCCGCATCAGGAAACCGTTAATGAAACAACTAAATTAGAAATGTCTACTTCAGGCCGGCTTCCTTGTAGTACTTCAGGGCGCCCGGATGAATCGGGGCCGAAAGACCTTCCAGCATGCCTTCTTTGGTCAGAACCGCGTAGGCCGGATGGAGTTTCTTGAATTTGTCGAAGTTGTCGAAGACTTCCTTGACGATGGCGTATACCACTTCGTCCGGTACCGCAGCGGAGGTGCAAAAGGTCGCCTTCACACCAAAGGTCGGAACATCGGCGTCATTGACAGCGCCCGGGTAATTTTGAACCGGGACAAACGACTTGGCATAGTAGGAATTGTCGGCCACCAGTTTGTCGATGCCAGATCCTTCGATGGCAACGAACATGACTTTGGTCTTGCCGGCCGTGGCTTCCTTGAAAGCGCCACTGGGGTGCCCAACCGTGTAGAAGAAGGCATCGATACGACCGTCCTGCAGGAGGCCGGGGGCTTCCGCAGCCTTGATGTATTCCGCCTTGAGATCCTTTTCAGGATCCAGACCGACCGCCATCAGGGTGTCTTTGGAATTTTGCAGATGGCCGGATCCCGGGTTGCCGAGATTGACGCGTTTGCCCTTGAGGTCCATGACCGACTTGATGCCGGAATCCACCGAAGCGCAAAGGGTCACCGACTCGGGATGGATGCTGAAAACGGCCCGCAGGTCGGGTTGGGGTTTGCCGGCCCATTCGGAGCCTTCCTCGCCTTTGTAAGCCTGGTACTGGCGGTCGGACTGAACCACGCCGAATTCCAGGTCGCCGGCCATGATGGCGTTGATGTTAAAAGCCGAACCACCGGTGGACTCCACAGTAGCGCGAATGCCGTACTCTTTGCGTTTGGCGTTGACCATCTTGGCGATGGCGCCGCCGGTGGGATAATAAACACCGGTAATGCCGCCGGTGCCGATGGTCACGAAAGTGGTTTTAGCCTGGACATCGGCCGGGGCGCCGCCCAGGAGCAGGGCAAGGCCGAATACAACGGCTACACTCAACATCAGTACTTTTTTCATGGGTCCCTCCTTGGATTTCTAAGCGTTAATGGCCAGTGAAAACTGTGTCGCCAGGTTGGTGTAGGGGAATTGCCTCCTTTCTGGTGATAACCTATGGATAATCAATGCAAAATGAAAGTCGTGCAGAGAGGATTTAGTTTTTCTAACAAAACTGTATCACGAGTGCAACCCCCTGTTCCGCCCATCGTCAGGCGCCATCAGACGTCAACGCCTGTTATGATTGACCTCGCGGAGGAAGCCCATTATTTCAAAATCACGCCAAGGATGGTATGGGAAGGCCAACGCAATCGTGCAGGGGTATCTTTCGACCGGAAATGGACGGCTGCATCCGTAAATTCGCCGTCCATCATTAAAAATGACAATCGTTATGAACCCGTCAGCTCAAAATCTCCGGGTAACCGTCGTCATCCCGACCCACAATCGGGCCTGGTGCCTGGCCGAGGCCATCGATGCCGTCCTGGCCCAAACCTACCGGGATTATGAATTGATCATTGTGGATGACGGATCCACGGACGAAACAGCTTCGATCCTGACGGGCTATGGCGACAAGATCCGCCGGCTTCACCAGGCCAACCGGGGCGTCAGCGCGGCCCGCAACCATGGCGTTAGAAAAGCGCACGGTGAACTGATCGCCTTCCTGGATTCGGATGACCTCTGGCAGCCGGAGAAACTGGCCCGGCAGGTGGCGTTTTTCGACCGCCATCCCGAGGCCATGATCTGCCAGACCGAGGAAATCTGGATTCGCCGGGGGGTGCGCGTGAATCCCAAGCACCGCCATCGCAAGCCCTCCGGCTGGATTTTCGAGCCTTCCCTGGCCCTCTGCCTGGTCAGCCCGTCGGCGGTCATGATGCGCCGGGACCTGCTGGAGCAAATGGGGGGGTTCGACGAGACCCTGCCGGCCTGCGAAGACTACGACCTCTGGCTGCGGGTGAGCCTGCGCCATCCCATCCACCTGATCAAGGACCCACTGGTGATCAAGCGGGGCGGCCACGCCGATCAGCTTTCCGGTGCCGCCGGTCTGGACCGCTTTCGCATCCAGTCCCTGGACAAGATCCTCGCCCGGGAAAACCTCACGCCGTCCCAAAGGCAGGCCGCGGCAGCCACCCTGCGCGAGAAATGCCGCATCTATGCCGCCGGGTGCCGCAAGCGCGGGAAGACGGCGGAGGCCGCTCGATACGATGCGCTAGGGGCAAAATATGGCCTTCGCGACCAACCCGGATAATCGGCCCCAAACCGGCACAACAGATAGATCTTGATTTTTCTTTTGTAATGTCGGTAGATTGCCTTCAGGTTTCAGGTCCTTCCCGGCAGACATTTTAAATCCACGACCCATTGATCCAAAGCTGCTTCCGGCCCACGAAGCACCAGCAGCGATGCAATACACCTGTAATTGGCCATTTTTGGTATTCTAAAAACCAAACCTGAAGCGACCCAAAAGCCATGCGAGCAACTATGGACAGCGAAAAAAAGCCGCCTATCCCAGGATTGTCTTTCGGGCGCCTGGTTTTGATGTTCATCCTGCTCGCTGGCTGCACTTCCATCGGGCCGACCACCATCGAGCGGGACCGCTTCGACTACGTCTCGGCAATTTCGGAATCCTGGAAGCGGCAAACCCTCTTGAACCTGGTCAAAACACGCTATATCGATGTTCCCGTCTTTCTGGATATCGCCTCCGTCATCAACCAGTATTCCATGGAACGCGAATTGAGCCTGGGGATCGAAGGCGAATTTTACAACCGCAGCGACCCTTCCTACGTCGGACCGAGCATCGGTGCCACCGGGCGCTACACGGACCGCCCCACCATCACCTACAATCCCCTGATGGGGCAAAATTTCGCCCGGAGTCTGATGCGGCCGATTCCCCTGCCAGCCGTCTTTTTTCTCCTTGAATCGGGCTACCCGGCAGATCACGTGATGCGCATTTGTGTCCAGAATATCCAGGGGCTTCAAAATGGTCGCAACGGCCCCCTCGTGCAACAGGAGGCCGACGCGGGATTCTATGAACTGTTGGACTTGCTTCTGAAATTGAAGGGCATCGATGGGTTCACCATACGGTCGGCAGGCAGGGATCGCGCTGCCGGTCGGTCCCTGGTTTTTAAAACGCCGGAGAATGAGGCGGCCGCGCGCCATTTGAGGCGCATCAGGCAACTGCTGGAACTTGATCCGACGCGCGATGAATTTCCGCTTATTCCGGGAAGTGTGGCCCTCAACCGTCGGGAGATTGCGATTCTCAGCCGATCGATGATGCAGATCATGACGGAATTTGCCGCTTTCATCGATGTGCCGGAAGCCGATATTGCCGAAGGCCGTGTGTATGCCCTAGACCACGACAGGGCTCAAGCAGATCACCCGTTACCGCCCCTGATCAGGGTTCACAGCAGCCTTGCCGAGCCGGAAAGGCCCCACGTGGCCGTCCCTTACCGCGGCGGCTGGTTCTGGATCGATGACCGGGATATCCACTCCAAAACCATGTTCTATTTTTTGATGGTGCTTTTCTCTTCAACCGAGAGAGGGGACAGCGAACAGGCGGCACCGATCATTTCGGTCCCCACGAATTGATGTGGCGTCCTGGTGCAATGGCATTAGAGCCGGTTGAACACACAGGGGCAGAAGCAATCCACGACAATCTTGACCCCTTCGACGGCAGCCGTTACCCGGCTTCATCCGCACGAACGATATGCCCCGTGATGTATCGAAGATGCCCAAGACCCGTGCCGCAACACCCCCCCAGGATCTTCACGCCATAATTCCGATTCAGGCCAATCATCCGTTCGCCCCAATCCTCCAGAGCGTCCATCTGCAGGCCGTCGGAACCGTCCAACTCGGCATGATCTTGTGACGAGGCGTTGGCCTGGTAGCCCACCAGACGACGCATCACGGCATCGGGCTGGTCGGCCGCATTGAGAAAGGATGGGTAGGCGCAGTTGATCATGAAGCCCAGTGGGGGGCGTTGGCAGGCCGCGTCGATGCTCCCGATGGCCGTTTCCAGTGATGTACCGTCCAGAATCACCCCTCGACGATCGATCACAAAGCTGATGATATAGGGAAGGCCGGTGCTTTCCATAGCCCGCGCCATGCCGGCGGCTTCCGGCACAGCCGGCAGGGTGGCGGCCATGAGGAAATCCGCCCCGGCGGCGGCCAGTCGGTTCACCTGCCAGGCATGAAAGGCCGTTGCGTCCTCCGTCGAAAGACCTTCTTCCGGCCGGTAGCAGTCGTTCCGGCAGCCGATCAGCCCGCCCACAGCGATCCTGTCGCTTTGCGCTCCCCATTGGGACTGGACCTTGCGGAGGAACCGGACGGCATCCCCATTGACATCCGACGAGATCTGAGACTCGGCCACCCGCCGGCGGTTGGCGCGCCAGGTGGGCGTGGTCAACAGTATGGGAACGCTTGCCTCCATGGCAACCCTGATAAAATCGCTGTAGAGCGTCTCTAGACAGCTGCGCCCTGTAGACGCATATATCAGCAGTGCGTTCTCGAGGCGGGGGTGCAACGTGATCTGTGATGAACGCCGAAGCGTCTCGATCACCGCCGCTTCCATCAGAAGATAGTCGTTTTCCTGAAGAAGCTTTTCCATCTTCATGTAAGCAAATCCTAGTGTTTGACTTCCTGATCGTAGATAAACAGGGCCAGACCAGCGAAAACCAGAGCGACACCGGCCGCGGCCATGGCCGGCGGCATCGGCGCCTGCAACAAAAGGATTTCACCGATCAGGGCGAAAACAACCTCGCTGGACTGGGTGGCATCGACGGCCGCCAGTTCACTGGCCCGCCGGGACCGACTGCGGGCGTACAGAAAAAGACTCGTGGCGCAAATGCCTGAAAAAATGGCCACCAGGGCGGTATTCACAACCTGCCCCGTGGACGGAGGGGCAGGGCCGGCCAATCCCACCAGAAGGCACCAAAACGGCAGCGATCCCAGTGACAGCAACAGGACTTTGTTGAACGGGTTCTCAAGGTACGGGCTCTGGATACGCGGCAGGTAGCGATTGCCGTTCTGGGCTTCCCAGACCAGTTGGTTGCCGATGGGGTAACAAAAGGCCGCCATCAGGACCGGTAGTGCCCCCCGCAACATGCCTTGCAGATGCCCGGTTTTAAAATGGCTCCAATTGACCATCAAAACACCGGCAAAAACGATCGCCGAAAAAAGCCAAACGCGTTTCGGAAACGAACGGCCGAAACAGACCAGAACCACAAGGGAGGCCATAATGGTAAGCTGCCAGGTCGTTGCCACGATCCACCCCGGGGCATGGTCGGCACTGAAGCATAACAGGGAATAGAACCCGCCGAACCCGATGCTGCCGGAAATCGTCCAGAAGAACCAATGGCGAACGAAGAGGGCTAAAATCTTCCTGACCGCCCCCTTGCCCTGGAACAGGGGCACCGCCGCCAGGAGCAGCAGAATCATGTAGGCATAGCGCAGGGAAGCCGACCACACCCAGTGACCGCCCTCCAGACTCATCAACCGGTTCAGGATAAAGGTCGTGCTGAAGAAAAGGCCTGAAAGCAGCCCGATCGCGATCAGTTTAATCATGGGTTGTCCAAACGTGCCTTCAGTCATTGATGGGTATTTTCGCTTCTCGCAGACCGAAAGGCCACAGGTAGCTCCCAAAGTTGGCTTGGATATAGTTTTCAGCCGTCGGCCCTATCCCCTTTGTTCCGCGCCGAGCATCGACGGGGCGGACGGAACAAAGCGCGCGGACTGTCTGAGCCCGCCGTAGCCAAGGCGAAGGCGGGCGAGTTTCCGCGTGCTCCGGCCGCCGCGGCGACGCGCAGGGTTAAGCGGGACACGGGCGTTTTCTTTTGCTTCGTTTTCTTTTCACGTGAAAGAAAATGAAGAATCCTTCTCAGAAAAGCACTTCGGAGCGGTAGAACCGCTTCAAGTCTTCCACCAGAGGCCTTGGCCTTAGTCCAAAACAAAAAATCAATCCCAGTGGTTAACACTATAATCTACTGTAATCCCGGCAAACGCCAAGACCAGATCGTTATTCCAAACACATTCGATACAAATTCCGAGATCTTCACCGAATTAGAAGACAGATGTTCCTGTCCTTCTAGTCAATAATCACCACGGTACTCTGCCGCGTACGATTCACTTCCAGCCGCGTCACGTCCGGGCGGGCATAATGGCCGGCCGGATCGAAATTCTGGCGCTCTTCCCGGATACGCCGGTGGTCGATGGTGGCAATGATGAGCTTTTCTTCCCCAACACAGGGTTCGACCACCCATTCCCCGTCCGGGCCGGCCAGACAGGATCCCCCGTTGGCCAGCACCTCCGGGCAACTGGCCATGATCGATTGGTAATGCGGGACATCGGCATCCACATCGCTGGTGCGCATCAGGCCGGAAGCGGAAAGCACATAGGAGCGTGCTTCCCGCGCCATGAAACGGGTAATCTCAGCGGTGTTGTGAATGCCTCCCGGCCAAACGGCCACGTGCAGGTCCTCGCCCAGGGCATACATGGCGGCCCGCGCCAAAGGCATCCAGTTCTCCCAGCAATTCAGGCCCCCGACAGAGAACGGGGCTAAGGAATGCACCCGCAAGCCGTGCCCGTCGCCCGGTGCCCATGTAAGCCGTTCCTCATAGGTGGGCATCAATTTGCGATGGACCGATCGAATGACACCCTCTGCATCGATAAAAACCAGGGCACAGTAAAGGCTGTGCCCGCCGCGATCACAGGCCCGCTCGATGCAGCCCAGGTAAACAGCCACCCGGCTGTCTTCGGCCGCACGGCACAAAGAATCGAGATCCCCCGCTTCGATCTGGACGGCCTGGGTCATGTAGTGACCGTGAATCTCTTTTTGGAGGGCAGAATCGAAGCGGGCCCCATCCGTATGCTCGATCCAGAAAGGATAGCCCGGCAGGAGGGCCTCGCCAAAGGCCACCAGCCGGCAGCCCTCTTTGCCGGCCTGCCGTACATAGTGGACAATCTTCTCCAACGTCTTGTCACGATGAAGCCAGACCGGCGCGATTTGGGCAATCCCCACATCCAATTGATCGGTTGTTTGATTCGTTGTCATTGAGACCATTTCCTTATCGTTGTCGGTCAGTCGGGTTGGCCCGGCCAACGCAACCAGGGCTTCGGCATCCAGATCACGGCCAGACCAGCCGCCAGGATCCAGACCCCGTATCCCATCATCGAGCCGGGATAACGCAAATTAAACGCAATGGCATTGGCGCTCTCGTGAAAAAGAATGGCCGGCAGGATGCTGCCGCGGCATCGGTTGACCAGCAGGCCAATAATCATGGACCAGGCCGTCAGGAGAAGAACGAACAGCAAAATCGAATTGCCGTATTGATAAGACCCCTTCAGCCAGAACAGGGGCAAATGCCAGAGGGCCCAGAGGCCCCCCAGGACCAGATTGCCCCCTGCGGATCCAAAATGGCGCTGCAGCACGGGCAATGCCAGTCCGCGCCACCCGATCTCTTCGCCGAACCCGTTGAAAAGCAGGAAGAAAATCAGAAAGCCCGGGCCGAAGGCCGGCACAAACCAGTCGGCGGGTGCCGTGGCACCCATTAAGACCACGGCCACCACGCTATTCACCGCATTGACGGCCAACGGTATCAAAAGGGCCGCCAGATACCAGAACGGCGAAAATCGCCAGGCCAGGGCGCGCCGCAGCAACACCCCCAGTCCCCTGCGTTTCTCATGGATAAGGATCGCCAGGAAAGCGCTGATGGAAGGCCAGGCCGCCCCGATCAAAAAAAACTGGCCGCCCGGCACCCCCGGATCCATGGCAAACGGAATCGCCAGCCACCGCCCGATGCCAAAAAGAACCCACAGCCCGGCATAGGCCAGCAGCAGGAACAAAATGAGTGATGCTGTTTTATGGCGGTATTTTGACAAGGGTGCATACCCTTTCCCGTAGACTGGCGTACCTTTACAAATCTCAAGACGCTCAGGTATCTGGTGTGAACCCATAGTGCGTCTCTTCTTTCCGTGCAGGAGGCCTCCGGTAACCCCTCCAAGGAAGTCCATAACGGTTTTTGCTCTTTTGATTTTTTATTTCCCTTTGTCCCGCGCTGAGCATCGACGGGGCGGGCGGATTAAAGCGCGCGGACTGTCTGAACCCGCCGTAGCCAAAGCGGAGGCGGGTGAGTTTCCGCGTGCTCCGGCCGCCACGACGACGCGCAGGGTTAAGCGGGACACGGGCGTCTTCTTTTGGTTCGTTTTCTTCCACGTGGAAGAAAATGAACGCAGCAAGAAGGAGTGCTCGCAACGTCACAGTGCCTTTCTACCCGCCTTGCCCAAGGAGCGCGTCTTAAAACAAAACTATACCATTCGGCTAATCTCGCCGATGAGCTTCTCCAGCCGCTTGGCCGAAACCGGCACGGCGGTCTTGAGTTCCTGGGCGAAAAGGGACACCTTGTATTCCTCGATCAGCCAGAACAAATCTTCCAGGGCGGCCCGCTTGCGGTCCGATGTCCGTGGCGTCAGCCCGCCCAGGAAGCGCTGCAGGGTTTTGGTGAAACGGGCGACGTCTTCCGCCTTGAGGCGCTCGCGGTCGAACTGCTGCAGCGCCCGCTGTGCCCGGAGCCCCACGGCCCGCAGATAGCGGGCCAGGTGCGGGAGGCGCTCCCGGTCATATAGCGCCACGAAGTTTTCCGGCACCAGTTTGTGGATCTCTTCCCGCCGCTGTCGCAAAAATTCCGCTACGGCTCCTTTTCCCCCGGCCTGGCGCTCCAGCCCGTAAAGAACCTCCCGCACCTCGTCCAAGGCCTTCAGCACGGGCGCGATGGCTTCGAGCAGCTGCTGCCCATCACGAATGAGCGTCTTACCGACAGCAGCGGCATGCGCCTCAAAGGCATCCGCCGATCGCAGGCTGCAGTGGAGGCGATCCCTGATCACACGCTCGTATAAAGCCCTTTCCATCTTTTTGGCGCCGCCGGGAAAACGCACCCGGCGGGCCAGGTCAGCCGGCAGGCGCAGTTGCCGCTTGAGGTGACGCAAATCGCCGGCCAGGACAATCTCCAACAATGCGGCCACCCCGTCACGGTGGTGCTCCAATGCCTCCTGGTGGGTGTTGAAGAGCTGCAGGGCCACGCCAGTCGGACCTTCCTTGGAACGCACCAGGGCCGGGAAAAGGGCCGGTCCGTCGGCCTTGTCCGCATCCACGGCAATGCTTTCCGGCAGATCTCCGAAATCCCAGGCGGTGATCCCATCCCGTTCCCATTGGCGGCGGATCTCCTCCTGGGCGGTCGCTTGTGGCATAGCGGGTTCCACTTGGCGCAGCACCCCCGCATCGCGCCCGGTGGCCACCGCCTTGCCGTCCGGACCGGCCACTAAAAAGCGCATCTTGAGGTGCTCCGGCAGGGCGTCCATCTGCCAGGCCGTGGCCGGGATATCCACCTTGAAGCGCCGATGGATAAAATCGCCCATGGCCGTAGCCAGGTCTTCCCGGGTGCGCGGCATCTCCCTGGCGAGGATGTCGGCGGTATCGCTCACCGGCACCAGCTTGCGCCGGTAGGTTTTCGGCAGCGCTTTAAGCATGGCCACGATTTTTTCCCGCAGCAGACCGGGGACCAACCAGTCGGCGTCGGCCGGGTCCACCCGATGGACGCTGGCCGCCGGCACGGCCACGGTAATGCCGTCGTCATCGGCACCCGGGTCGAATTGGTAGTCGGCTTTGAGCCGGGCCGAACCCAGCTTGATTTCTTCCGGATAAAGGGCCAGCTCGTCGGCATCCGGCTCGACCTGCAGAAGGTCTTCGGGGGCGAGACGCAAAAAGGCATCGTTGCCCGTCTTTTTCAGCAGGTAAGCCAGGGAACGGATATCGGCAATATCGCCCAACCGATCGCGGTAAAACTGGTAGAGCACCTCTTCGTCCACCAGCAGATCGCGCCGCCGCAAGCGGTTTTCCATTTCGGCCACGTCATCGATCAGCGCCTGGTTGTGCGCCATGAAGTCAAACGGTTTGCGGACATCACCGGCGATTAAAGCGCTGCGAACAAAAATCTCCGCCGCCTCGTCAGGATTGATCTTGCCGTAGGACACAGGCCGGCGTTCCACGATGGTGAGGCCGAACAAACTGACCTGTTCATCGGCGACGACTTCCCCGCGTTTGCGTGACCAGTGGGGCTCCAGATAGGTATAGCGGCATTGTTCGCCGGCCATGGCCTCCAGCCAGGCGCAGTCGATATTGGCCGCCATACGGGCGAACAGGCGGGAGGTGAGGACCATTTCGGCCGCCACGATCCACTCCCCGGCACGGTTGAACAAGCCCGACCCCGGGAACAGCATACATTCCCGGCCCCGGGCGGCCCGGTAGATGTTTTTCTCCTTGCGGTGGGCGATGTTGGTCAAAAACCCGCTCAACACCGACAAGTGAATGGCCTTGTAGAGGGCGCCGAAGGTTTCATCGCGGCGCTCGGCAGCAGCGGCCGGCACCGCCATCTCCTTTTTCGCGTCGGTATGATCCAGCCCGGCTTCGGCGGCGATGGCGGCCAGCTGGCGGTGAATGTCCCGCCATTCCCGCATCCGCCGGAAAGACAGAAAATGCTCCCGGCAGAAACGCTTGAGCGGGCCGGTACGCACCACGGTCTGAGCGCGTTCCCAGATGTTGAGCAGGGTCACGAAATCCGATGCCGGGTCTTTGAACACGGTATGGGCCTGGTCGGCGGCCTGCTCCTTGTCCACCGGACGCTCCCGGGGATCCTGGATGCTGAGGGCGGCGGCAATGACCAGCATCTGCGGCTGGCACTGCTGCTGGCGGGCTTCGATGAGCATCCGTGCGAGACGCGGATCGATGGGCATGCGCGCCATAATGCGTCCCTTGTCGGTCAATCGAAACCGCGCCGTGCCTTTGTGCCGGGCATGATTGTCGGATTTGGCAATGGCCTCCAGTTCCATCAGAAGCTTGAGGCCGTCGGTGATGCTGCGGCTATCCGGCCGGTCGATAAACGGGAAGGCGGCGATATCCCCGAGCTTCAGGCTGATCATGCGCAGGATGACTTCAGCCAGATTGGCGCGCAGGATCTCCGGCGGCGTGAAGCGGGGGCGGCTTTGATAATTCTCCTCTTCGTAAAGACGGATGCAGATCCCATTTTCCACCCGCCCGCAGCGGCCCATGCGCTGGTCGGCACTGCTGCGGGCAATGGGGCTTACCGGCAGGGCCGTGGTGCGTGTGCGCGGCGAATAACGGGGGATGCGGGCCAGGCCCGTGTCCACCACGTAGCGGATGCCCGGGATGGTAATCGAGGTCTCGGCCACATTGGTGGCCACGATGATCTTGCGCGCCCCGGTGGCGGCAAAAACCCGGCGCTGGTCGGCCGCCGACAGCCGGGCATAGAGGGGCATGATCGCCGTCTTGGCATGGCCCCGGCCGGCCAGGAGGTCGCAGGTTTCGCGAATGTCCTGCTCGGTGGGCATGAAGACCAGCACGTCGCCGCGGGCACTCTCCCGCAGCAGTGTATCCACCGCCGCCACGGCCGCTTCGACATAGGTCTCTTCATCGCCGTCGGCCCCGTCCTCAGGGATGGGCTGGTAGCGCACCTCGACCGGATACATGCGGCCCGACACCTCGATGATGGGGGCATCGTCGAAGGCCCGGGCGAATTTCTCCGTATCGATGGTGGCCGAGGTAATGATGAGCTTGAGATCCCGTCGGCGCTGGACAAGCTTTTTGAGAATGCCCAGCACAAAATCGATGTTCAGGCTGCGCTCGTGGGCCTCGTCCACGATCAGGGTGTCGTAGGCGGTCAGGGCCGGGTCGCCCTGGGTTTCCGCCAGCAGGATGCCGTCGGTCATGACCTTGATAAAACTGTCCGGGTTGGTGCGGTCCTGAAAACGGATTTTATAACCCACCGACTTCCCCAAGGGTTCGTTCAGTTCGTCGGCAATCCGCTGGGCCACGGTGGTGGCCGCAATGCGCCGGGGCTGGGTACAGCCGATCAGCCCGCCCAGGCCCCGCCCGGCCGCCAGGCAGAACTTGGGCAACTGCGTTGTCTTGCCCGAACCGGTCTCACCGGCCACCACGACCACCGGGTGTTCCTGGATGGCCGCAACGATCTCCTCCTGCCAGGCCGTTATCGGCAGGCTCTCGATGGCGTCCCATGGGGGGATCGCCTCCCGGCGCCGAAGACGCGCTTGGGCCGACCGTTCGAGACAGCGGTCCATATCCTTCAGGCGCGCCTCCAGCCGCTTCACTTTGCGGCGCTTGCGAATCTGATGGCGGATGTGGCCGATCTCCCGTCCCACATGATAGCGGTCCCGGGCCATGGCCTCCGGCAAGCGGGCTTCCAGCCCGCGCAAGCGGACACCTACAGACGGCGGCTTGTCTTCAGGTGTCTGGATGTTAGAGGGGTGGTCGGCAGTCATGTGTCAAATCGATTTGGATCACGGGCAATTAAATGTTATGGAATAAGGTGCTGACAGGTTGTATCGTCCTTCACGGGCAAGATGCCGTCATGCCGAATTCTCGCAAGGGTTCACTTCGCGGCATATGCCCGCCACAGCCGCCGGCGATTCCACCCCCGGCCTGTACCGGGGCCAACGACGCCCCTTGAGGGCTTGATGTCCGGGCCATATATCTTGTTTGCGACTGCCTATAGCCGTTTGGGCCACCGGTTTCAAGGGCTTTATCCGCATGCAACTGTCAGCGCTACGCCTTTAACCGACGGGAGGATTCCATGAAATTCGTCATCATCGGGGGAGATGCGGCCGGCATGAGCGCCGCCAGTCGGGCCAAACGCCACCAGCCGGATCTCGACGTTACCGTTCTCGAAAAAACCGCCGACGTATCCTACAGCGCCTGCGGCATGCCATACAACATCGCCGATCCCGACCGGTCCATCGAAGACCTGGTGGTACGCCGGGCCGAAGTCTTCCGGGAAAAACAGGGCATCAATCTGCTGACCGGCATGGAAGCGACCACCATCGACCCGGAAACCCGCACCGTCGACACCCGGGACAGCGACGGCCAGACCCGTCAATATGAATACGACAACCTGCTGATTGCCACCGGTGCCGCGCCGATACGCCCATCTGTTCCCGGTATCGACCTGCCCGGAGTCATGGTCCTCAAAAGCCTGTCCCACGGCCGCGCCATCAAACACTTCATCGACCAGTGGGACGTCAAAAAAACGGTGATCATCGGCATGGGCTATATCGCTCTCGAAATGTGCGAAGCGTTGAGGGAGCGGGGCATCAGTGTCGACATGGTCAAACCCCGGAAAAAATTTCTGCCCTGGATGGAAGACCATATGGCCGAACAGGTCAGGACCGAAGTGACATCCAAGGGGGTCGGCCTTTATCCCGGCCATGCGGTCGAAAAGATCGAAAAGGCCAATGGCCGGCTCGCGGTTGTCTGCCCGGACCTCACGCTGGAGGCCGATCTGGTGCTGGTGGCCATCGGCGTCGCGCCGGCCAGCGGCCTGGCCGCCGCCGCCGGGCTGCAGACCTCGGTGGCGGACGCCATCGCCGTAGACGCCCGCCAGCGCACATCGGTGAAAAACATTTTTGCCGCCGGGGACTGTGCCGATGCCTTTCACGTGGTCACCGGCCAGCGGACCTGGATCCCGCTGGCCCTGAGGGCCAACCGGGCCGGCTGGGCCGTGGCCGACAATGTTTGCGGCATCGATCGCCGACTTGCGGGCGTGGCCGGATCGGCGGTTTTCAAGGTTTTCGACTTCCAGGTGGCCCGCACCGGCCTCAATGAAGTTGAAGCACGTGAGGCCGGCCTGGAGCCGGCATCCGTGGTCATCAAATCCCGTTCTAGGGCCCATGCCCACCCCGGCGCGTCCGACATCTGGGTTCACATGGTGGGGGATCGGGGGTCGGGACGCCTTCTGGGCGTCCAGATGGTCGGCCACGACGGGGTGGCCCACCGCCTGCACGCCCCCGCCGTGGCCCTGCACGCCCACATGACCGTGGAGCAGTTCAGCCTGAGCGATCTGGCCTACGCCCCGCCCTTCGGCCCCACCTGGGATCCCATGCTGACGGCCGCCAACCAGTTGCTGAAAAAGCTGTAAGGAGCAAGGGCATTTGACGTGAGCCGTTATGAGTGAGGTTCTTCCCGCAGAATGGGAAGCTTCAGGCCGGCCACTCGAAGGGAGCTTAAACTCAGTTTCAGAGCTTCTGTTGTTGGTTCACCCATTGTCCCGCACCGACGACGCGCAGGGTAGCCCCGCAGGGGCCGCGGGACACGGGCGGTTTCTTTTGATTCCTTTTCTTTTCCGGAAAAGAAAAGGCATCATAATGTCAATCTCGACGGATTATTCCTGCCTCTCCGGGTCCTCCACCAAAGGTATAGGGTTGGGATCTTAGCTTGGGAAAAGCCCGTTTCACGTCATCCGCTGGGAAAAGAAAACCAGGGCCGCTAGGACACACAACAGCGCAAACCAGATCGCCACGGCCCGACGGGCCGCTTTACGGGCCCGTTCGGCCTCCCACCAGCGGCGGGGGCGTATGCCGTGAAGCACAAAGGTAATGACACCCGCCAGATTGACGCAGATGATGTTGGTCGCCAACAACAGCAGGGCGCCCAAGGCCGGTTCGTACGCCCCGCTGCCCACCAGCAGTCCGCACGTCACCAGGGGCGGCATGAGCGCCACGGCCACCATGACGCCAATCAGGGAAGCCGACAGCCCGGACGTAAAGGCCAGGGCGCCGGCGGCGCCCGAAACCAGCGCCAGCAGGAAATCGGCCGGCCCCAGATAGGTCCGCGCGGCAATTTCTTCACCGGCAGGGTCCACCGGCAGCAGAATCCCCAACACGCATGCCACGCCAAATGCCAGCACGACCCCCACGGAAACGGTGCGAACCGCTTTGCTTCCCAATTCGGCGTCACCTAAAGTTACAGCCAGGGCCATGGCCATATTCGGCCCCAGCAGCGGGGCAATCACCATGGCGCCAATGACGACGGCAATCTGGTCGCGCAGCATGCCCATGGCCGCCACCAGGGCCGAAAGCACCACCATCACCAGGTATACTTTCGTGAGACCGGCCACATCGGCGATATCCGCATAAAGCTCTTCCCGGGAGACACGCATGGCTTGCGCGTCGGCATCTTCCGCTGATGCGGCAACGGCTTGAGGATCTTTCGGTTCGGGATCAGGTCGCGGTATGGAGGCCTCAACCGGCAGGACGGCAATGCGCAGGCGACCGTCTCCGGGAAACCGACCTTCCAGGGCGTCCAGCACCGCCTCGGTTTTCTCACCCGGTAGCAGCAGCTTGAAAAAAGCCTGCTTCTTTTCACCGCCCTGGGACCACATTTGGGTCACCTCATGATCGGCAAGAAGATCCAGGGCGGCATCCTTGTCGGCATAAGGCACAACGATTTCCAACATTCTCAATGGCACGATTTTTGTCCGCTTCTAAAAAGTTTGCTTTTTAGATCACCGGTTCAAAGCCATTTGCGGCGTCTGAAATAAATGAGCATGCCCGCGGTGATGGCAGCGAAAAGGCCCCATACCGCAAAATAACCCCAGCGCCATTTCAACTCCGGGATGACCTCGAAGTTCATGCCGTAGATGCCGGCCACGAAGGTAATCGGGATGAAAATCGTGGCAATAATGGTGAGCACCTTCATGACTTCGTTCATACGCTGACCGGTCATGGAAATATAGAGATCCTGGAGGCCCGAGAGGACCTCGCGCAGGGAATCGACCACCTCGATGGCCTGCAGCAGATGATCGTAGACGTCCGAAAAAAAGACCCGGTTCTTGTCCTGCACCAGAGGATTCTCGCTTTTGTGGAAGCGGCTCAACGTCTCGCGCAGCGGCCAAATCTGTTTGCGGAGGAAGATCATTTCCTGTTTCAGGCGGTAGATCGCATGCAGGAGATCGGCATCGCCGGCATCATCGTAGAGCTGCGCTTCGAGGGTTTCGACTTTTTCGCCCAAATGTTCAAGGACCAGGAAATAGTGATCGACAATACAGTCGATCAAGGCATAGGCAAGGTAGTCGCTGCCTCCGCGCCGGATTCGCCCCCTACCCTTGCGGATGCGCTCGCGCACGGCATCGAAGACGTCGCCTTCAGCCTCCTGGAACGAAATCAGGAAGTGGTGGCCCAGCACCAGGCTGACCTGTTCGGCGTGTACCTGATCGGCGGCTTCATCGTATTGCAGCATTTTCAAGACAATGTAGATATAGTCGTCGAATTCCTCGATTTTAGGGCGTTGGGCCGTGTTGACCGTGTCCTCCAGGGTCAGGGGGTGCACCAAAAAATGATGTCCCAGATTTTCGATAACGCGCATGTCATGGAGACCATCTATATTAATCCAAGAGGTAGTAGGCTCGTCGCGTAAGGGGAAGACCGTTTCCACGTCATCCGGACACTGCTCGGCAAAACGGTCCCCTTCATAATCCATGACCGATATCCGGATACGCGTCTGTTTCTTCTCCCCGATATGAACCAGACTACCGGGGGGTAATCCGGCCTTTTTCGACGTCTTTTTGATAAACCGCGGCATATGGACATCCTCCCTAAAGATAGAGGGTTTGTTTCATTCGCAACGTCAGCCCAAACACGTGAAATATCCGGGTTAGCGTCCGGGCATGTTTTCCGGCAAATCCCCCCCGCCGGCCAACATGACTTTGAGCGCCCGTTTATCATCACCAGCCGCGTAGATCGTCCGGCTCGGAAACGCGAAATCGATACCGGCATCCCGGAACCGGCGCAGGATTTCAAGACAGGTCCGCTGAATGAAAACCTGAAAATCCCAATAGTCGGCCGGGTGATACCACAGCAGCACCATGATGTTCAGGCTCCAGTCATTGAACCCATTGAAAAACACCCGGGGTGGATAATCCGGGTGCAAGCCCTCATGGTCCGCCAGAATCTCTTCCAGGATATGGACGGCTTCGGTCACCTTTTCCGGGGGCGTGTCGTAGGTGACGCCGAGATTGGTCAACCAGCGTATGTGGGGGCGTTTGCCGATGTTCTCGACCGTTGAATTGACCAGCTTCTCGTTGGGTATGGTGACCAGGTGTCCTGTCAGGGTGCGGATACGGGAACTGCGGAATCCAACGCTTTCCACCACGCCGTCGTGGTTATCGATGACGATGCGGTCCCCCACCTGGAAGGGTTTGTCGAAAAGGATGGTCAGGGTGCCGAAAAAATTAGCGATGGAGTCTTTGGCCGCCAGGGCAACGGCCAAACCGCCGATGCCAAGGGAGGCCAGCAGGGGAGCGATCTCGATGCCGGTGAGGTTTTTGACCACCACCATTCCACCGACGATAATGATGAAGACGCGCAGGGACTTCCCGATCAGCGGCACCAGGATTTCGTCGATATCACTGCTGGTCGTGGTCGCCCAGCGTTTCAACCGGGCATCGAGCAGTTGCACCAGGTTATACAGAAACCATACGATGGCCACCGTGCCGGCAATGTCGGCGGAGCGCTGGGCCACAGCATGAACCAGGTTGGCGCCGTCTGCCGTTTTGAAATGGGGAAGGAGCGGTGTAAGGGCCGCATAGATGCCGTACGCCCAGAGGAACAGGGAAAGGGGACGGGCCATCGCCTGAAAAAACATCCGCAGCCAGGAAATCACCCCTTCCTGGCGGGGGATGGCCTTGATCTTGGAATTGATGATGATGCGCAGCAGCCGTTCGATCAGTATGACACCCAGCACCGCCGCCAGGCACAGGATCAATTTGAACCAGCGGATACCGAAGGCAGCCTCGGTGGTGATCCAGTGGCCAAACTTTTCCGCCATGGAATCGCCAACCTTCTCGATGCCCTTGCCGACCGCTTCTCCGGCCCGGTCCAGCGATTTTTCTTCGATATCAAAGGGCAATTCTTTGGCGGGCTTCGTGCCTTCCGTCTCAACAGAACGTTCTGGTGGGCTCGGACCGGCGGGATCTTGCGCCCATGCGGTCGCAAAGCTCAACAACAAGCAGACGATCAATACACCGATGCAGTTGCGAAGTGTCATCTCCACGCCTCCGATTTAAACCCACTTACCCAGGCTTCGATTCGTCCGAAGGGCTTTCCTCTTTTTTCTCCCCATTGGCTGGCGGTATCACACCGGCCAGGCCGGCCTCCTGCTGGGCCTGTTCCAGCTTGGCTTCCAGTTTGAGGGCCCGCCGGCGACTTTTTTCGGCCTGCCGCTCGGCGTGATCGATCTCACGTTCCAAAGCCCGTTTGGCCTGGAGATCGATGAAGCCGGTGGTGGCATTGAGCATGTCGGAAAGTCGATCCTGGCACCGGGCGGCGGCATCCGCCGTTTTGATGGCATCCTGGCGTGCTTTGTCCAGCCTGGCATGCAGAGCTTCAAGGGCGTCGCGTATGCTGGCCAGTTCGGCGGCACGTCCTTCTTCGGGCTCAGCGTCCAGATCCAGATCCCTTGCCGCCGCAACCATCAGGGTGGTGGGAAGGCGCTCTAAAAGTTCTTCGATAGGACCGTCCCATTCCAGCTGAATCAGATTGTCGCGAAAACGAAAGGGGAGCAGCAGGAGAGCCGCATCCGCCGCCTGCTGGATCATCGCGTCCCTGTCTCCGCCTTCCAGAATCAGCGGCTTGCCCTTGATCCGGTAGCCCTCCAGCAAATCCTTCAAATGGCGATTGTCTTCGTCGCGTGTTCCGGGCAGGGTTTCGTCGGTGGCGATAACGCGAATGGTCCCATCGGACCAATCTGCATGCCGGGTGATGAGATAGGCCAGCAGAAGCATCAACCGCCCGGTGGCGTCATTGCGCCACCATACGTCGATACGGGGGGCGTTTCCCGTATGTCTTTCGGGGCCCGTCCATTTGGCTTCGTCGGTGGCCAAAATGGCCGTATGACACCCCTGACGAAAGGCTTGCCGCAAATGCCGACCAAAAAGAATCCCCTGGAATCCCTGGGTATCCGGCAGGCTGGTGCCCTGCCAGTTCACCAGGACGGTATTGGCTTTCAGAGGCCCGATGCCGGCCGCCTGGGCCAGGTGGTGGATCCCGACTTCAATGTCTTCAGAGGTTACCGCCAGCGGGAAGACTTTGAAGCCCCCCTCCACAATTGCCGCTCTGAGTTCCTGCAACGCCGCTTCACGCCGGGCCCGCATCTTCACCCCATCGCCTTCGATTATCTGGACCAGGGTGGTCAGGCCGCTGCCGCCCTCGAGCCAGGCCGCCAGCTGCAACAGGCGCTGACGACGTTCGGGCCGGTTGGAAAACGCCAGGATATAGGGCCGCCAGTCCCGATCGTGTTCGGGCTCGGCGGCCGCCCTGATCAAATTCTCCCGCACCCGCTGCAGGTGGTAGCTGCGGCGGCTGTCGGCCCAGCGGGCCGGGCCGGCGGTGCGTTTGACATACTGATAAATGGCAAAAAGGATTGCAAGCGCCATGACACTGGCCCGCCAGTTCACCGCCACCATGACCGCCAGGCACCCCACCGCACCGGCCAAGCTGAGCCAGGGGTTGAAAAAGCGAAAACGGGGCCGGAACGAAGGGCTGGCCGCCCGGGCTTCGAAATAAGTGGCGTAGTTCAGCAGGCCGTAGGAAATCAGGAAAAACATGGACACCACCGGAGCGATCAGGTTGAGGTTGCCGAGGGCCACGGTGGCATAGGCAATGGCGCAGGAAAGCAGTACGGCCCGGCGCGGGTTGTTGGTGGGCCCGGCGCCCTTGGCAAAATAATTCAGCAACCCGAAGATACGGTCGCCCGCCAGGGATTGCAGAATGCGCGGTCCTCCCAGGAAGGAGGCCATGGCCGAGGACAGGGTCGCGGCGATCACCCCGGCATCCACCAGGACGCCAAACCGGGCCACGCGTTTCATGGCCGCATTGTCGCCCCGCAACACCTCTTCCGGCAAAACGCCGGCAAACAGAATCGCTACCGAAACGTAAACCACAATGGAAATGCCCACCGCCAGGAAGGTTCCCCGGGGGATGCTGCGCCCCGGATCTTTGAGGTCGCCCGACATGCTGACCCCCTGGGTAAAACCGGTGACGGCCGGGAAAAAGATGGCAAACACCATCCAGAAGGGCTGGGCGCCGGCCGGCGCCGACCAGTCCAGGACCACCTGGCTCGCATCCCACTGGCTGAAAGCCCCCGCATAAAAGGATATCAGGGCGGCAATCAGCAGGGCCATCACCCCGTACTGAAACCGGGTGGCCCAATCGGCCCCCAGCCAGGCCAGGATAAAAAGGGCCGAGACGGCCAGCGCGGCCGCCAGGCGGGGGCTCAAGGCCCATTCGGCCGGCACGATAACGGTCAGGGCTTCGCCGAAGCCGATGCAGTAAAACGCAATGGACACGGATTGCGCCATGAAGAGGACCAACCCCAGGGCGCCGCCGAACTCCGATCCCAGCGTTCGCGAAATGACATAGTAGTCGCCGCCGCCTTTGACCTTCAGGTTGGTCGCAATGGCCGACAGAGACAGGCTTGTCAGAATGGAAATGGTATTGGCACAAACGATGATGACCAGGGCACGTGCCAGGCCGGCCTCGCCCACCACGTAGCCCAGGCGCAGGAAGAGAATGATACCCAGAATGGTCAAAACGCTGGGGGTGAACACCCCGGCAAAGGTCCCCAGAGTTCCGGCCGTCGTCGTTGCGTTCCGGTCGGCTATGTCGCTATTGCTCATGAAGAAAATCCGCCTGTATGGAAATCGAGAATCAGCTTATCTGGCCGGGGGGACCTCCACGGCACGCCCTCCCGCGATGCGTGGACAAACAAGGGGAACATACTGCATCAGGTCATGGGTCGCAACCGCCAAGCTGTTCGGGGCTTTCATCAGCTTGAGGATTGGGTGGCGCGCCGTGATCCCCCCTCCGCATCGGTCGATGGGCGGGATGATATCAGGAATCCGGGTGGGGGGTCTCCGGCGGTCTGAAGGTCTCCGGCAGGCTGCGGATGTGCAGATCCCGCTGGGGGAAGGCGATCTCGATACCCAGTTCGCGAAAGCGCCGGTCGATATCGAAACGGATCCGGCTCGGTATATCCCAGTAATCGTCCACGTGAACCCAGATGCGCAGTCGGAAGATCAGGGCACTGTCGGCATGATCCACAAACAGCACATCCGGCTTCGGGTACTTCAAAACCCGGCGTCTGTCTTTCACGATTTCCAGCAGGGTCTGTTCCACCAGGTCGATGTCCGATCCGTAGGCCACGCCCACCTCGATGTTGCGGCGCATACGCTTGTCCTTGAAACTCCAGTTGGTGACCTGCTGACTGATGAAATCCGAATTGGGGATGATCACCGAGGCGTTGTCGAAGGTCTGCACCACGGTGGAACGCACGTTGATCTTTTTGACCTCGGCCCATAAGCCGCCGATTTCGACGTAGTCCCCCACCTGGATGGGCCGTTCGAACAGCAGGATCAGGCCGCTGATGAAATTGTTGAAAATGTTCTGCAGCCCGAAACCGATCCCGATGCTCAAGGCACCGAAGACCACCGCCAGGGAGGTCGCGTTGACACCCAAAAGGCCGAGGGCCAGAAGAAGTCCGAACCCCCATCCGAGATAACTCGTGATGGTCAGGATGGAGTCTTTGAGACCCCGCTCCATGGTTTGCTGCTGAAGAATTTTTTCGTCCAATAAAGCCCGGCCGAGGCGCACGGCCCCGTATGTGACGAAAAGAATAACAGCCGCCAGAACGACGCCTTTGATGCTGAGATTCAAGCTGCCGACTGTTAAGGTCCAATTGAAAAATTGACCCAGCTGCTCTCTTAAGAAACCCGTACGATCCCACGCCCAGAGGAGACCTGCGGCCAGGCCAAGCAGCCAGCCGCCCTTGACCAATTGGATCAGCATCCAGCGCCTCTGGTGGGTAATGGTAAGGGCATGATCGGTGTCGGCGGCCACGGCCATGGCCCGATGCTCACCACGCCATTCCTTGATCGCGTGCCGGCTGATCCAGGCCCAAAATAGCAACGCCAGCGTCTCGGTCCAGGCGGTGGCCCACTGCCCGGCCAGGGCACCATAACCGGCCACGGAAAGCACCAGGGTGCCGCCAACGAAAAGATAAAAACCGCCTTTGACGATGCCCATCCACGTCGGGCTGGGTGCGGGTTGACCATCACGCCGCCCCGCCTGCACAGCCGCATTCATCTGCTGCCAAAAGACCCAGGCCCAGGCCAGAAAAACAGCCGACACAAGAATCCTCACCAGCCAATAGAGCAGGCCTTCACGTCCCAAAATCCATATCAAAAGAATCGAAATGAGAGCTGCCATTCGAAAGACCCGAAAAAAGCGGTTCAGGTGCCGGGTGAAGACCACGCGCAGAGCGGTATCCGGTCCGCGGAAGCCATGGGCCAGATAATCCAGCCCCCAGCGGGTGATCGCCAGAACCAGAAACGTCCAGAACAATAAACGTCCCAGCCCGATATTGAAAATCGATATCTGCTGGGAACTGTAAATTCCAAACAGCAGGGCCATGCTGATGAACAGCAGCGAATGGCGCAGCAGATAAATTGTCAGTCGACGGTAATAACGCTCCGGTGCTTCACACTCGGCTTCAAGGCGCCTTAAAAGGCGCCGCAACCGGCCTTGCAGGGCCAGAACCACGATGAGAACAGCCAGGAAAAACGTCCAGCGGGCGAAGCCTCCCATTCGGATCTGTGTCCACTGAGCTCGCCAGGTACCGGCACTGAAAAATGCTTTGACCCGGCTCCAGGCAAGCTGCAGTTCTTCCTTGAATGCCTTGGCGTTCAGGCCGCGAAAGGGGTCGGAGCGCTTGAAAAGCGATTCCTTTTTCCGGCTTTCCAACTGGGCCGCCAATTTGTCACCAATGGCCGTTTTTTCCGCCTGGGCGGCTTTCATCTGATCCAACAAACCACCGCAGATAGTGAGATAGCGTTCCCCCAGTTTCTGTTTTTCCTGAAGGACCCCAAGCAGTTTGCGGGTGGTAGCCTCCAGCCGCTTCTGCTGGTCACCCGGGAACTCGGCCTGACGGACGTCGGCGACCTGCTTTTGGGCCACATCGATGCGATCGGTAACCTGCTGCTGCAGAATGGATACCGAATCCCAGCGTTCCTGAAAACTTTTGATCCGTTCCTCCAGCGTCCTCAGGGCCAGGCGATTGTTTTTAAGGGCGTTTTCCAAATCCTCGACACGCAGCTGCGGCACCAGCAGCAGCTGGCCATGGGCGGCATTCTGGGATTCGTAGGCATTGATTTCCGACTGGATCGCATTCTGGAGGGTACCCAGCTGCTGCACCTGGGCTTGCAGGTCGACCAAATCAGCTTTCTGGCCTTCCAGGGCGCTTTCGAGCGAGACCAGCATGCGTTCAGGCGCGACCATGGCCTCGACCGTGTCGTTCGCTTGCTGCGAGCAGGCAATCTCCGGGGGGATCACAGCCCACGAGACCAGCACCAATGCCAGCACGATGACAAACCGCCTCTTGGAGGGATTCCATTTGCCACAAAGACTGAGAAACAATTGCATGATAAACGAGGCCTCGCCTGATAAACGGAAAATAGACATGTTGACAGGAACTGTGAACAGGTGCCGTGAATACGGTAACGTCCTAAAGAATATTGAATAACGTGGTGAGGATGTCAACTGCCACCATCGCAGTAGGGAATGCAACAACCTAAAATCAAATAAGGCGCCCTAACCCGGATATTTCACGTGTTCGCGATGTTCATTGGACGGCATCAGGGGTGCCGCTGTATGCTTGTACCGCAGGCCCCCGATAACGCGGCCAAGGGCAATTCTCTTTTTTTGGCAGCCATTATGTCTAACAGCCCGGTCGGTAGCAAAAGGGCCGTCAGCGTTCAGTGTGGTGATCAGGATGCTGCATGAGATGCGCCAGTTTCTGCAGAGCGCAAGTGATCATGCTTTTTTCCCAGTCCGGCAATCCGTTGTTGAAATGAGCGACCAGCGGTTCGGGCAGAGGGGACAAATCGGATGCAAGGACGCTGCGCCCTTTGTCCGTCAGGTGGATCAATATCTGCCGTCGGTCATCGGCATTTTTACCCCGGGTGATCAAACCGCCGGCCTCCAGTCGAACCATCGTTCCGCTGAGGGTGGCCGCACTGAGATGGATTTTCTGGGATATCTTCGAAGCCGGCAGCGGCGACTCATCCGCCAGCGCCAACAAAACGGAAAGCTGTGTCCCTGTAATGCCGATCTTTTTCTGCAGATATCGCGAGTGGATATCCATGTGCTGCGTAATGGCTCGCAGGGCGTCGCTGAGTACCAGTAGATCTGTTGAGAGCACGCTTTCACCTCCGATGTTATATTCAACCGTAACCAACCGCCCTGCCAAGCGAAAACCATGCCATTCAAAATTAGCTATAAATATCTGCGGGTTTATGAAATTCGGCATGAAGCCCGGCCCATAACCGGAAACCTCAGTTCCGATTTTTTAGTTTCAACCAAAACGATCCGATCAGGGGGAAAAATGCTTGGCAAACGGCAGGGAAAACAAACTTGGAACGCTGGCGCCAGCACGGTGCGAAACATCTTCGGGCAAAAGCATGATACGGACAACCTCACAGAGCGAAAGAGGGAGGCGCACCTCCCCCTTCCCGGTTACGTTTACTCTGATGGCACGATTAATACATATCCGCGTCCATTTCATCTGCGGCTGGCACCGTCCCGCTTTTCTTTCTCGGCTTCTGGGCGATCATGGCTTCGGTGGTTATCATCAAACCGGCCACCGAAGCGGCATTCTGCAGCGCAAAGCGTACGACCTTGGTTGGATCGATAACCCCGGAGGCCAACAAGTTCTCGTAGGTTTCGCTCTGGGCGTTGAAGCCGTAATCCCCCTTGCCCTCGAGCACCTTGTTGAGCACCACGTAGCCGTCATGATCGGCGTTGCAGGCAATCTGCCGCAGGGGCGCGCTCAGCGCGCGCTTCAAAATGGCAATACCGTGGCGTTCTTCCCCCTTGATGTTCGCCTTGTCCAGCGCATCGATACAGCGAACCAGCGCCACACCGCCGCCGGGGACGATACCTTCCTCTACGGCGGCCCGGGTGGCGTTCAAGGCATCTTCCACCCGCGCCTTTTTCTCTTTCATCTCGGTTTCGGTCGCCGCGCCGATGTTGATGACCGCCACCCCGCCGATAATCTTGGCCAGACGCTCCTGCAACTTCTCCCGATCGTAGTCCGACGTGGTTTCTTCGATTTGGGCGCGGATCTGCTTGACCCGGCCCTCGATGGCGGCCTTTGTTCCGGCGCCGTCAACAAGGGTGGTGTTGTCCTTGTCGATCCGCACGGACTTGCATTTGCCCAGATCCTTGACCGCAATGGTTTCCAGCTTGATGCCCAGCTCCTCGGATATGACCTGGCCACCGGTCAGGACGGCGATATCCTGGAGAATAGCCTTGCGGCGGTCGCCAAATCCGGGGGCTTTGACGGCAGCGACGTGCAGGGTGCCCCGCAGCTTGTTGACGATCAGGGTGGCCAGCGCTTCACCCTCCACATCTTCCGCAATGATGAGCAACGGGTTGCCGGATCGGGAAATCTGCTCGAGAAGAGGCAGCAGATCTTTCATGATGCCGATTTTTTTCTCATGGATGAGGATGAAGGGTTCTTCCAGAATGACCTCCATTCTCTCGGCGTTGGTGACAAAATAGGGGGACAGATAGCCGCGATCGAACTGCATGCCCTCCACAACCTCCAGGGAGGTGTCCATGCTTTTGGCCTCTTCCACCGTAATGACCCCTTCTTTGCCCACTTTCTCCATGGCTTCCGAGATCAGCTTGCCGATGGCTTCGTCGTTGTTGGCGGAGATGGTGCCGACCTGTTCGATTTCTGTTTTGTTCTTGGTCGGCTTGGAAAGGGTTTGCAGCTCCGCCACCACCGCCTTGACGCCTTCATCGATGCCGCGCTTCAACGGCATGGGATTCACACCGGCGGCCACAAGCTTCTGGCCTTCGCCGTATATCGCCTGGGCCAGGACAGTGGCGGTGGTGGTGCCGTCACCGGCCGTATCGCTTGTTTTACTGGCCACCTCACGGACCATCTGGGCGCCCATATTCTGGAATTTGTCGAGCAGGTCGATTTCCTTGGCGACGGTCACGCCGTCCTTGGTGACCGTGGGGGATCCCCATGACTTTTCCAGAACCACGTTGTTGCCTTTGGGCCCCAATGTGACTTTGACAGCGTTAGCCAGGGTGTTCACGCCCTGAAGCATGGCTTCGCGGGCTTTGGCCCCATAACAGATCATCTTGGCAGGCATGGTTTATTCCTCCCTATTTAGCTCAGGATAGCCAGGATATCGTCTTCGCGCATGAAGATGCGCTCCTGGCCGTCAATCTTGATTTCAGTGCCGGCGTACTTGGCAAACAGGACATGGTCGCCTTCCTTGACCTCCAGCGGGACGCGGTGGCCGCTATCATCCCGTTTGCCGGGGCCCGCCGCCACGACCACACCCTCCTGCGGCTTCTCCCTGACCGTATCCGGAATAATGATCCCGCCGGCCGTTTTCTTCTCTTCGTCGGTTCGGGTGACCAGCACCCTGTCATTCATCGGTTTGACCTTCATTTTGGATCTCCAGTCAGATCGGATGGGTAATTCCGAATCCTAAACAAAACGGGGCGCACCATATTGGCTGCGCCCCGACCGTCAAGCCGCTTGAGTTCGCTCAAGACATGGGTTCAATTCAAAGCGTTCTTCAGCGCAGTCCCGGGCGAAAATCGGACTGCCCGGCGTGCTTTGATTTTGATTTTCTCCCCTGTTCGGGGATTGACGCCCTGGCGCGCCTTGCGCTGCACGCATTTGAATGTCCCCAGGCCTCTCAGGGATATGGTCTCTCCCTTTTTGAGGGACTGGGCAATGCCCTCCAGAAGCGAATCCACAGCCACCTTGGCTTGGTCTCGGTTGCCGAGCGTCTTTTCCACCAATTCGATAATGTCTGCTTTATTCATGCTTATGCTGCCTTTTCTGTTAGTTTTTCGACAAGTTCCATCTGATGGGTTTTCGTGTTCAGCCAGCCTTCAAACAGGATCAACTCGGGTGTCTCATCAAGTGAATGATAATTTCGCACCGTCCCGTTGACTGCGTCAACACGCGCTGGATTGAAAATACGGATATCCTTGATGTCCCGGTTGTCTTCACGGTGGCGCATGACGGCCTTGAGGGTCCAGACCCAGTCCGGATCTTTCTGAAGATCGACCACCAGATAGCGGCCAACCGATTCAGGCAAATCCTTGGGCTTGGGCAGACCGCGAGAGGCTTGCGAAGCATTGGACTTCAGCCAAAATTTCCAGTTCATGGCGGTATCCTTTCCTTATAAGGGCCTAAAAACCACTGGCCATTCTTTCCTTGTTTTCCAACTTGGTCTTGCAGCGAATGCAAAACGTCGTTACCGGTCGGGCGCGAAGGCGTGCCAAGCTGATGTCTTCCCCGCACATCTCACATTCCCCGAACTCCCCATCTTCGATGCGTCGCAGCGCAGCCTTGATTTTGCGGATCAGTCTACTTTCACGATCGCGAATTCGCAGGGTGAAACTGCGATCGGCATCCAGGGCCGATCGATCGATCGGATCGGCACATTGCGCCGAGAATTGCCGCAGTTCACTGACCGTCCCGTCGGCTTTCCGCTGAAGATCCTCCAACTGGCCGACCAGAACCGCCTTGAAGTATGCCTGATCTTCCATGCTCAACATGGGGAGATTCTCCTCGTGCAACATTTTCTTCGGTGAAATGGATGCAAGTGCGGCACCACGGGCGCATCGACTGTTTGCGAAACACCTCTGCACATACGCTTCGCTGGTAGAAATGTCTCGGGTCGCGAGGGCAGCGGATCAAATCATCTTCCATGAATGAGCTTCTCCTGGCGCCCCTCGGCCGGACCGCTCATACCGGCAAATGTCCGTTGACCGGCCACTTCACTGATATCGTTCACCACCAGCAGCGCCTTCGCGTCCACACCCAGAGCGCAGGCTTTGAAGCGGGGCACGTCCGTCAACCGGACCACCGAACAAATGATTTTTTTCTCCCGGCGGGCGAATCCGCCCTCGCCCTGCAGAAAGGTCACGCCGCATTTCATTTGCTGCATCAGGGCCTGGGCTATTGCCTCCGAATGGTCGGAAATCACCATCACGATTTTCTGCGGATTGACGCCCACCAGGACGGCATCCACCACCCGGGCACAAATGAATATAAAGACCGCCGAATAAAGCGCCGTTTGGAGATCATGAAACCAGGCCCCGGCCAGCAGAACGGCACCGTTCATGGCAAACCCCAACGACCCCAGCGAAAAGCCGAATTTCTTCCGCAGGTAAATCGAGAGGATGTCCAGCCCGCCGGCCGATCCCTGTGAGCGCAGGATCAAACCGGCCCCCAGGCCGCAGAGCACCCCGGCCCCGATCGCCACCATGACGGGATCGTAGACCGGAAAGGGTACCGGCGAAATCCATACGGCCGCCAGGGAGAAGAACGTCATGCCAAAGGCCGTGAGAATCATGAAGCGCCGGCCGATATGCCGCCATCCCAGCCATATCAAGGGAATGTTGAGCAGAAAGTACCACCACCCGACATCGAAAAGGGGAAGCGCGTAGTGAAGCAAAAGCGCTGCTCCGGTCAGGCCTCCGGCGATCAACTGGTGGGGAATCAGCAGTCCGTTCATGCCGATGACGAACACAATACACCCCGCCACGATGTAGACCGCGTCCACCAGCCAGCCCCGAATGCCATCGATCAGTTGCAGGCCGGAGGCCGCGCGAACCGCCACAGGCATGGGCGCGGCAATCGTGCCCCCCATCGGTGCCGCGGTGCGGCCTTTGCTTTTGAGCGCCATCATTCTCATTTTAGTCTTCCTCGATCACCCGAAACGAATCCACATCGATGACGCGATAATCAATCGCTTCTTTGACCGTGCCGGTCACCTCCACCTTGCGGCCAACGTATTGCAACACCAGTTCATTGCCCGTGTCCGTATCTTCAACTTCATAGGGATACCCGTCATCACCGATAAGTTGGTAGCCATCCGATACGGTGGCTGTCATTGTTATTTTTTCCGCGGCCACCGTCGGGCAAACCGCCCAGCACAGCAATACGGCCAGTAGCATCATGACCAGGATGGGTTTTTGGGATCTTCGCATTGATGGGCCCTATTCACAGCAAACTGTGCCTTTCATCAGATGTTACTATCTATAAGTGGCACTTCCTTAGCAACAGCCATGCCTAATCATAACTAACCGATTTTATTTCGATATTTTGCAATATCGGCAAAATTCAGAATTCAGGGTTCTTCTTTTGCAGGGGTTGGAATGCGTACGGACTGGCAGATCCCCATCCAAAAGTAAAATTTGCTGAGATATTAACAAGTTATATATAGGAAATGGTGATTCCGGTTTTTGGGAAGGCGGGAAGGCGACTTCCGTTTCCCAGGGAAAGGACATCATCAAAAAGGGCTTTAGTCCGACAACTTTCAGGCCGGTCTGATCTTTCAAGACCACTCGAGTGAAGGCCGAACAAAATGATTTTATCTACATTATTAACTAGTTGGCTGTTGATCTGTCACGGCCGGCCGGGAAATGTCGACCCACGCCAACGGATGCCAGGCCGGCATGCATTTTGGCACCGGTTTTGCTGAAGACAAAGAATCCGAATGGCCACCGCAATCGTCGGCCGACCGGGATTATACATGCGTGGAGAAAAATGATGAAAGACCTTATGCTGTTTTGCATGCAATGCGATGAACCCTTTATCTATTCCGTCAAAGAGCAGGAACGCCATGCCCGCAACGGATTTGATCCGCCCCGCCGGTGCGAGGCGTGCCGGCAGCATAAAGTCCGCATGGAGGCGTCGGATTCCGGCCGTAAATGCCGTCGCAAGCCAAAACCCCAACGCGGTTCCCGCTACGAAAAGGAAATGGCCTTTTACTGATCCAGGCCCTGTTTTTCAGCGGAATGTACGGCCCGGACATCACCAAAGCCATCGCGGTTTCGCGTTGATCACCCACGTTCCTAAAGGAGGCGACGGCAATCTAAGGCCTGTCGCTGATTTCCTCGCGAAACCCATCGATAATGGGCTTGATGCCCTTGAGGCGGTCCAGGTGTGCGATGTGAATAACGGCATCCCCTTCATGCACGAGGGGTAGATTCAGACGGCCGATGACCATACCGGAAACCGGTGATGGCATGTCGAATTCTGTTTGCCCGAAGGGGTCCGCAATGGCACCGACGCGCGATCCCTTGGCCACCCGCCCCCCCAGGGGCGATGTCATGTGCAGAATCCCACTGGCGGGTGCCCTCACCCAGGACGTCGAATCGGCGACCAGGGGCTCGATATCGGGCTTGCGCCGTCCGGAAGGGCGCAGCATGCCGACCAGGGTCATAACGCCCAGAATACCCCGCACACCGGCGCGAATCGCCATCTCGTCGAATCGCAAGGCCTCTCCCGCCTCGTACAGAAGGCAGCGAATGCCGTGATCGGCCGCCGCCTGCCGCAGAGAGCCGTCACGCGTGGCCGCATTGATCACCACCGGCACCTGAAAGGCTTTGGCCAGACGAAGGGTTTCAACGTCTTCGATATCAGCCCGGATCTGGGGCAGGTTGGCACGATAGTTGGATCCGGCATGCAGATCGATGCCGTACTGGCAGCCGGTGACGATCTCCTCCATGAAGGTGTCGGCCAGCTGCGATGTCAGGGAGCCTTTCTCAGAGCCCGGGAAAAACCGGTTGAGGTCACGCCGGTCAGGCGAATAACGGGAATGCTGCACAAAAGCATAGACATTCACCACCGGCACGGCAATCAGCGTTCCGCGCAGCGATTTGATCTTCTTGAGCCGGATCAGGCGCCGCACGATTTCGGTGCCGATGATTTCATCCCCGTGGATGGCCCCGCAAACAAAGATGCGAGGTCCCTCTTTGCGGCCATGAATCACATGGACCGGCATGGTCATCTGGGTATGGGTATACAGGCGGGCCACCGGAACCTGGAGGGTGACCTGCTGTCCCGGCTTGATCCGGGTGCCGGCTATGGTGATGGCAGACTGCATCAGCCGCGCCCCTTGGTGCGGGTTTTACCCGGCGCCGCATGTTTCTCGATATAGGCGATCACCATGCCGGCCACGTCCTTGCCGGTGGTTTTCTCGATGCCTTCCAGGCCCGGCGAGGAGTTGACTTCCATGATCACGGGGCCGTGGTTCGACCGCAGCATGTCGACCCCGGCCACCCGCAACCCCATGATCTTGGCGGCACGCACAGCAGTGGACCGCTCTTCCGGTGTGATCTTCACAGTCTCGGCCCGCCCCCCGCGATGAAGATTGGACCGGAATTCACCTTCCGGCCCCTGGCGCAACATGGCGGCCACCACCTTGTCACCGATGACCCAGCAGCGGATGTCTCTGCCGCTCGATTCCTTGATAAACTCCTGGACGAGAATGTTGGCCTTGAGACTCCTAAACGCCTGGATCACGCTCTGGGCGGCCTTTTTGGTCTCCGCCAGAACGACCCCGACCCCCTGGGTGCCCTCGATCATCTTGACCACCAGCGGGGATCCCCCCACCAGATGGATCAGGTCGTCCGTATATTTGGTGGAATGGGCGAAGCCGGTCACGGGCAGGCCAATCCCTCGGCGGGCCAGCAGCTGCATGCTCCGCAGTTTGTCCCGCGAACGGCTGATGGCCACCGACTCGTTGAGGCAAAAGACGCCGATCATTTCAAACTGGCGCACCACGGCCGTACCGTAGAAGGTGATGGAGGCCCCGATCCGCGGAATGATGGCATCGAATCCCTCCAGCTTATCACCTTTATAGTGGATCTCCGGGTGGTGGGAGGTAATGTTCATGTAACACCGCAGGGGATTGATCACGTGGACATCGTGCTGGCGATCGCGCGCTGCTTCGACCAACCGTCGGGTGGAATACAGTTCCGCTTTACGGGAGAGTATGCCGATTTTCATTTTTTTCCTTTCCCACCTGATGGCCCCGGATAGTGCTTGGCCAGTTTTCGACCGGCCGTGTATGACCGGCCGGGATCGATAATAAACCGCTTTTCCACAGCGGTGCGCCCGAGAAGCATCCGAAAAAGCATCCCATCACGATTGGTGAGGGTGACGTTGATCTGCCAGACGTCATTTTTTAGAACGGCACGCGTCTGGATCACATAGCGTTTTTCAACATGCCCGCCGGAGTCCTTGACGCGGCGGCGCTCCAGCACCGGCGCCTCGCAAAACAACGCCACATCCTGCCGTTTCTGCAGCGGATGGATGCCGAAGCGCACCATGCGTTGCCCGCCGAGGCGGAATTCTTCGAGGGAAAACGTGTGCAGCGCCGACGTGCGGGCCCCGGTGTCGATTTTGGCCTTGATCGCCGGAATCCCCAAATCCGGAAGGGACAGCCATTCACGCCAGCCAATGATGTCTTTCGGTCTGTCCGGAGAGGAAGATCCGGCACGCGTGATTTTGTTGGAGGCCATTGCAGTTCCCATTTTTGGATAAGGAGCGAAGCGCCCCGAAAGGCCGCACTCTGCCCATGGGCCTCAATAACCCGGACAGCGCCGCCTGTAAAAGTGAACAAATGAATTCTTACACTAGCGGATGGTAATTGTGAAGCCCCGTGACGGAAAGCCGTTGTCCAAAGTCGCGGTGATTTGCTCCCCGACGGGATTAACCATGGGAGGGCTCGCGGGATTTCAGGCGGCGGACATTGAATACACTTCGAAGGATGGGGTCCTCGAATGTTCCCCAGATTTCCACGCGCTGGCGAAGGTGCTGGATCATTTCGCCCTTCAGCGGGGTGCTGATGATGATTTCCTGCTCGTCGTCGGTGGCTAGCACCAGGGATTTGACGCGCCCGTTGCTGTGCCAGTCCCTGGGGATGAGCAGTCCCTGCAGGTGGATTTCTTCCGCCATGTTGAGCACCTTCTTGTTCGAATTTCGCCGGCAGGCTCGTCTGATTGCAACCGGAGAATTAGCAACAGGTATGCCAACGCAGGCTTTTGCTGCGAATAGCCGCCCGTGTAAACCATCCCCGAATGGCATTGCCGTCAAAACCACATGGACAATAGATAGCGGCGGCGGCCAGGGTGGTCTTAACCGTCCAACCGCTTCCGATCCCAAAAAGGTCCGAAGAAGTCTGATTCGCTCAAAATTCGGAACTGGCCGTTCAGATGCCATCAATTGTTGGCCAAGAAGAGGATGGGATCGCGGACTGAATAAAAAAACGATGCTGCCGATCGGAAATCCCCGATGGCGAGATGGGGTAGATAAAGGAACCGGCCCTTCCGTGTATCGGTAAAAGATCAGCGTCGCGGCTTGAAATCTTCTTTGCGCAAACCGTACTTTTTCATAATTTTATGCAGTTGGCGGGTGGTGATGCCGGCCTCGTCGGCCGATTGATTGATACGCCCATTGTGGCGGGTGAGAAGATCCTTTAAATAGCGCCGTTCGATGGCCTCGACCCCTTCCGCCCGAACCTGGGCCAGGGATTGCGACGTGTCGATGGGCACTTCGGCGGTCTGCCAGTCTTCTTCAAAAAAATTGGCGGGGAAGCTCTCGGGCGTAAGGGTGTCCGACTGCTCCAGGATGTAGGCTCTCTCGATCAGGTTCTCGAGTTCGCGGATATTGCCGGGCCAGGCATACTGCCGCAGCGCCTTGGAAACGGTGGGGTGCACCTGGCGAACCGTTTTGAGGCCATAATCGTTGAGTTTGGACAAAAAGCCCTCCACCAGGTGGAGAATATCCTGAGAGCGGTCCCGCAGGGGCGGCAGATCGATGGGGAAAACGTTCAGGCGATAAAACAGATCCTTCCGGAACAGGCCTTCATCCGCCATACGGTTTAAATCGGCATTCGTGGCGGCAACAACACGCACATCGGTTTTAAGGGTGCTCTCGCCACCGACCCGCTCGAACAGCCCTTCCTGCAAGACCATCAGAAGTTTGACCTGGGCCGAAGGGGTCAGGGTGCCCACCTCGTCCAGGAAGATGGTGCCGCCGTTGGCAATCTCGAACTTGCCCAGCTTGCGGCGCACCGCTCCGGTAAATGCCCCTTTTTCATGACCGAACAACTCGCTTTCCAGCAGGGTATCGGGAATGGCCCCGCAGTGCACGCTGATGAACTGGGCATCGCGACGGTTGCTGTGGCGATGGATCAGCTTGGCCAGCAAGCTTTTGCCGGTGCCGGTCTCGCCGGTCAACATGACGGTGGTGCGTGTCGGTGCCACCGAACGAACCAGGTCATAAACTTTCTTCATATTATCGCAGCGGGTGCGGACGAACTCGCGCACATCCGCTTCCCAGAACTGCTCGCGCAGGTAGTCGAGTTCCGATTCCAGAATCTGGTCTTCATGGACCTCGCGGGAAATCAGGCCGATTTCTTCCGGTGCCAAAGGCGTTTTAAGGTAGCCGCGGGCACCCGCTTTCACGGCCAGAACGGCTTCCGGGACACGTTCGGAGGTCGTCACAATGAAAATATCGATAGAGGGCCTTACCTGCCAAACGGCTCGAAAAAAGGCATCGAAATCCATTTCCGACAAGGGGGCCTGACCGGCTCTCGGGAAGACGGCCAGGTCGATAAAAAGGTAGTCGAAAGGGCCTTTCGCGATCCGCCCGGTAATATGCTCGAACCGAACCCTTTCCATGCTGCTGCTCGGTTCTAGGCCGGCTTGAATGGCGGCTACGGTAGCGGGATATTCACTGCTCACCAGATATTTTTTCTTGGGCACCATGAGGCTTCACCCTTGGGGGCTGCATCGACCACGGGGGAATTCCCTTTACCGCACAGCCCAAAGCCCCGTTTATGGTCTGATGAAAAAAACGTGTTCTTCCGAAGGATTAGAAATCAACATGCTTCTACAATGGACAGCGCACCTGTTGGGTGCCACCGATCGGAATCAAGATGTCCGATCTGGCGCTATCTAAATAATATTTTTCACGATGTCAATGCGTTATAAGCATGGCATGCTCATTGCTGAATCAGAAAGAGTTGGGGGGCCTGGACGGAAAGGCCACAGCGTTTTAGAGCGAATTATGTCGGGCCAATCATCCCCCGGCGATGATCTCGAAAAGGCTAACCCGTCGAACAATAAACCAATCCAATAGCACCCACTTCACGAAAGGGGATGGGCATGAAAACCATCAATAAAATCATGGTTGCGGTTGACTTTTCCGACTATTCACTGCCGGCGGTGCGCTACGCGGCGCATCTGGCGCGGGATGTGGACGCGGAACTGATGCTGGTCAATGTCATCAATCAACGGGATATCGACATGCTCAAAAGGGTCGAAGGCTACGCGCCGGCCTTTTCTTTCGAACATTATCTCAAAGAAACACGGCGCGATCGCGAGGAAAGCTTTCAACAACTGATCGCAGACGCCGGATGCGACGATATGCCGGTCAAAACCAGCATTCGCATCGGTGTGCCCTTCCAGGAGTTGCTCAGCGTGATCGAGGCCAAAAGGCCAGACCTGCTCCTCATGGCCATCAAGGGTCGCAGCAACCTCGTGGATGTCCTGGTCGGCTCCTGCGCCCGCAAATTGTTCCGGCACAGCCCGATTCCGGTCTTGAGCATCCGGGGAGATGGCAGCCCAGCCTGAACCTGTCGCAACATGCGGACGTCATAGAGCGGATATCAGCACGCCATCTTCCATCATTCGTTTAGATGGTTATTTTCAATTAGGTTATACGCCCTTTATGGAGGTCGCGTTCGCATGACGGAAAAGAAGGAAAAACGGGTGGTATTTCGCTTGACGCATCGCAAGTATGTGGAGATCAGTCTTCATGGCCGCAATCTGCAACCGCACCGGGGTGAATTGTACAACAGCAGCGAAGCCGGCATTGGCCTCATTTCGCCGGTCAAACTCAAGCCGGGCGATATTATCCTGTTGCGATTGCAAAGTGGGAGGGACGCCCGGGGAATTCTTTGGCCCAGTGAAGGCGGACCGTTTCAAATGGTATCGGCAAAGGTGCGCTGGTGCGAAGACGACTTTGCGCCGGACGGGACCCCCGGCTATCGCATCGGGGTTGAGCGGTTGCTTCCCTACTACTGAAAAACATATGCCAAACGTGCTGCCTTCGCCCTAAATCTTAACGCCGGCCTGGTCGGATGCCCATAAAAAAACCGCCCGGGGAAACACCAGCTCCCCCGGGCGGCCGCCTGAAAAGTCTAGTTCCGGATATCGAAGGATTCCACGGTGATTTCCTTGACCCCTGCATCCTCGGTCAGGGTGCCGCGCACCTCGATTTGCTCGCCAACCAGTTCCATCACCTGCATCCCCTCGTCGGTGGTTTCGGCGATGTCGTAAACCTCACCGTTGTCATCGACAAGCTGGCTGTTTTCGTTGACCTGCCCCTGAATCGTTACCGGCTCGGCAGCCATGGCAAAGCCGGTTGCAAACACCAAGGCGATCACGGCCAAAAAAACAATCCACGTCATCTTTTTCATTTTACAACCTCCTTAGCTTGTTTTTTGAGGGCAAATTCTGTCTCCGGGCATCACCATGGCCCGGAACCATTTGCCGTCCAACCGTAGCAGAGAAAATAAGTGGGGGCCGTTGCGCCCATCACGGGTCTCTGCAGTTCCCGATAATGGATACAAATCATGTGCCATACCCACAAACAGATGATATTGCTTAAATTCAGGCCCCTCACGGCGCGAAAATAGGAACTGATGATTCCCAACACGATTTCCTGACGCAACCGCTTTTTTCGATGGCTGGAATAAAGACGGTCGAAGATGAAACAATTTCAAGGGCCTCCGATCTTGGAAAAATCCCGACGCAATCTGACGACAGCTTAGCGCCATTCGAACCGCGATGTCTGCTTATGCACGGAATTCGGAACCCCTGTTTCTGATATCGCAGGACGGTGTTCCCCCGTTAGACCTTATGGAGCCATCGCGGGCGTGGTTCATACTGGCAACGGTACAAGCCTTGCGCAAAATTATCCTCTGACCAGCCCCTTAATTGCCTCTCCCAGAGACCCTATGGCGCGTTTGTTGAAGCCCTCGCCCTTATAATCCCCGGCAATTTAAAATGTGGCACCTTGATTGCTTATCGCCATAGCCAGCGGCGATAGATTACCCCTCTATCGCAGGGACCAGCGAAAATAAGGAGAACCCACCATGTTTGATCTATTGCCACGACGCAAAGGTGAGGGGCGGGAGATGGCCCGTTTTCGTGAAGAGCTGGAAACACGCTTCAACCGCTTTTTTGACCGTCGTTCTGAAGAAAGCCAAAGTCGATGGATCCAAACAAATCAAGGTATCGCGTAATTGATGGCCGGGCGGCATCGAATGCGCATGACAGGGGGTGGCATGCATGAAGGACCTGATTTTGACGATCACGCGCGCCATGGTCGATCACCCCGAGCAGGTTTCGGTTTCGGAGATCATGGGAGACCGGATGTCGGTTTTTGAACTCAGTGTGGCCAGAGAGGATCTGGGCAAGGTCATTGGCCGCCAGGGACAGAATGCCGAGGCGATCCGCACGATACTCAATGCGGCCTCTAACCGGAAACGCAGGCGGTCGGTGCTGGAAATCATCGACCGGTAGGCACAAACACGAAAAGGACGCGCGTGGAGACGGCTGCCACCCCACGGAGCCTGTGGCGAAAAGTGGTCTTCTGGATATTCGGAACCGCCCAACGTGCCAGGGCACACGTAAACAAGAAAAACCGCAAAGGAGGTTGCTGATGAAAACCAACACACCATTTTTTACACTCGGGAAGCTCTTCTTGATAACAGTCTTTTTGGCCATGACCGCCTGTTCGGGGGGCGAGCAAATTATCACCGGAACACTGGAAAAAACCGATAAGGGACACGTATTGAAGGCCGAGGACGGCGCGACCACCTATCGGCTGGCGGAAAACCAGGATTTCTCGGCAATGGTTGGGAAAACCGTCAGGATAACGGGCACCCTCATGGAACGTGAAGCCGGGCGCACGATTGTCGTAACCCGCATGGATCCTATCGAGGCAACCACGGTCACGGAAGAAAAAGAGGCACAGGCCGATTGATAGGGTGTCGATAACTGGGAGCTATCAAAAAAACGCCAAAGATGACGATTTGCCGGTGAACGGTTGCCTTTACGGTTTCGGCAGGATTTCCGACGACAAGCTGCGCCGTTGATCCTCGTAATCCCATCGGATGGGGATGTCCTCCTATGAACACCATAGACCGCATACTGGTTGCCTGCGACCTGTCATTGGCAACCCGGGACCTGCTGTTTTTCGGTGTCCTGCTGGCAGAAAAACATCATGCGCACCTGGTCCTGGTTCACGTTATCGAACAGCGTGAGCCGTCAATCATCAAGCGGTTCGCCGTATGGCGCCCAATGGGGCTCCTCCCGCAAGGCGGGAGGCCTCAGGAGGCCCACGCGAAGGGAGCTAAAAAGGGATTTCGTTCCTTTGGTTTTGGTTTTCCCATTGTCCCGTGCCGAGCATCGGACAACGCGCAGGGTTGAGCGGGGCACGGGTGGTTGAAGCCTGTCACGCCGTTTCATAAAAGGCGTGATGGATTCCTTTTCTTTTACGGAAAAGAAAAGGAATGGTGGATTCAATCACCCTGAATCGGCAAAACCGCACCAGATCCTCCACCAGAGGTGGTGGGTTTAGGTCAAAACCTGCATTTACGGCCGCCTTCCTGTCACATGGCCGGCAAATAAAATGTACAACCGATTGAATGAGGACAACGGCATGAATGGGAAATCAGTGCTGCAGGCTGAACAACCTTATAACCTGATGGACGGTGCCGTCGGCGAACTCGAAGCGCTTGTTCGTGATGTCGCGGATCAGCGCCGCATTGCCGGCGATCCGGCCGTCGCCATTGAAAAACGCCTGGAAGCCTATGAGGATATCATCGATTCGGAGGTGGGGGACACGTCCCTCGTGCGGGCGCGCAACATCGAACGCGAGATCGGTATCCGCCAACTGTATCTGAAGTTCGAGGGCGGCAACCCCACCGGCACCCAGAAGGATCGCATCGCATTTGCCCAGGCCATGGACGCGCTGCGGCGCGGATTCGATACCCTGACGGTCGCCACCTGCGGCAATTATGGCGTGGCCGTCGCCATGGCGGCTTCCCTGGCCGGCTTGCGGGCGCTGGTGTTCATTCCGGAAAGCTATCACACCCATCGCCTGGACGCCATTCGCGCGCTCGGGGCGGATATCCGCACGGTTCCGGGAGACTACGAGGCCGCCGTTCTGGCCTCCCGGCAGTGGGCGGAAGAAAAGGAATACTATGACGCCAATCCCGGCGGCGACAACACCAGTTTGCAACTCCAGAGCTACGGCCAGATTGCGTATGAAATTTATGATGAACTGCGTGACGCACCGGCCGCGGTGGCCGCACCGGTTTCCAATGGCACCACCCTGGCCGGGCTCTATCGCGGTTTCCTGAGCCTCTATCGGCGCGGCAAGACATCGCGACTGCCGAAAATCATCGCCGGTTCCTCTTTCCGGAAAAACCCGATCGTGTCCTCTTTTCGTCGGGGGCTGACAACGTGTGAAGACCTCCAGCCCGAACGCATCCGTGAAACGATTGTCAATGAGCCCCTCATCAACTGGCATGCCATCGACGGCGACCTCAGTCTGGCCGCCATCAACGCCACGCGAGGCTGGGCCACGGATGCCACCGACAAGAACATGCGCCGTTTTGCCCGCTTGATCGGCGAGCAGGAGGGCCTTCAAACAATGCCGGCATCCACCGCCGGTCTTATCGCACTGGTTGACCGGCATAAGCGCGATCCGCTGCCGAGCGACCGCTACGTCGTTCTGCTTACCGGGAGGAAATCCTGATGTCGCCCCATCTAACCGAACCTGACGGCAACGCCATCGTCTACTGCGATGGCGCCTTCAATACCACCAACGGCAAAACCGCCCATGGCCTGGTGCGCTTTACCGATCGCTATAACGTGCTGTCGGTGATTGACGCCCGCTGGAACGGCTGGGATGCCGGTGAACTCCTGGACGGCAAACCCAATGGCATCCCCATATGCCGTAACCTGGAAGAGGCTTTGGAAAAAGCCCGGGATGAATATCGCTCGGTCACCCATTTCGTTATCGGGCTGGCCCCGGACGGTGGTCGTTTGACGGATAGCGACCGCGAAGCCGTCATCGCAGCATTGCAGGCCGGCTTGAACGTCGATTCCGGTCTGCACGATTTTCTGAGTGAAGACCGCCGCATGGCAGCGCTGGCCAAGCGCCGGGGCGTCCGTATCCGGGACATCCGTAAACCGCCGGATCGACATGCCCTGCACTTCTTCACCGGGGCCATCGAAAAGGTGGGGGCCCTGAAAATCGCCCTGCTGGGAACCGACTCGGCCGTCGGCAAACGGACGACGGCCTGGCTATTGGTCAAAGGTCTGCGCCGCTGGGGATACACCGCGGAAATGATCGGCACCGGCCAAACCGCTTGGCTCCAGGGCGCTTGCTATGGGACCGTCATGGATTCGCTGGTCAACGACTTCGTTTCCGGTGAAATCGAGCACGCCATTTGTCGTGCCTGGCAGGAGCAGCGGCCCGACGTCATCGTCATCGAGGGGCAGGGCAGTTTGATGAATCCGGCCTATCCGGGGGGCTTTGAAATTCTGGCGGCCGGGCGCCCCGATATCATTGTTTTGCAGCATGCACCGGCACGCAAGGAATACGATGGATTCCCCGGCTATCCCCTCCACCCGCTCACCCGGCAAATCGAGGTCGCCGAATTGCTCTCCGGCAAGCCGGTCGTCGCGGTGACGATCAACCATGAAAATCTTCAGCCCGGGGCGATCGAAACCGTTTGCCAGCAGATCAGCACCAAATGCGGCCGGCCGGTCTTCGATGTTCTTGCGCACCGCGCCGAGCCCCTGGTGGAGGCGATCCTCCCCTGGCTTGAGAAAAAGGCGGCCTCATGAAAGACGATAGAATCCCCGGCACGGCAGCCGGTCAGGGCGCCTCCCCGGACCTGAAGACGCTGCAAGTGATCGACCGCCTGGAAATCGGACCGGTGCGCGTTGAGGATAAACGCCTCTGCGCGCCCTACAGTGTCGTTCAGAATGGGGTCCGTGACCGCTTCGAGCTGATCTACACCTATGAAGAATCCGTCTTTTCTCCGGAGGAACCGACGTCACGGAACATGGCGGCCATGATCGCCGCCCAGGTGGCGCTGAACTACGGGCTGTTCTGCCGGGAGATGGTTTTCCACGGACCTTACGACGCCCTGGACCGTCGGTTTCTGCGCACCATGGCCGAAAATACGGCCCGGGAAATCTACGTCAAAAAATTTCTGGAACCCAATCCATTTCTTGTCGGCGAGGCCGCCCGTCTCCCGGCCGTCAAACGCACCCATTACCTTCAGGCCCGCCTGAAGTTCAGTGGCGGTCCCCACCGCGAAAAAGCACAGTGGCGTCCCTGGCAGACGGAACGCAGCCGCTGCGCGGTGCTCTCCAGCGGCGGCAAGGACAGCCTGCTGAGTTTCGGCCTCATGAAGGAGATCAGCGGGAACCGTGCAGATGCCGTGCATCCTTTGTTCGTCAACGAATCCGGCCGGCACTGGTTCACCGCCCTGAATGCCTACCGCTACTTCAGCCATAACGTACCGAACACGGGGCGGGTATGGGTCAACAGCGACCGGCTGTTTGCCTGGATGTTGCGGCGCCTGCCTTTCATTCGCAAGGACTTTGCCGATCTTCGTTCCGACGAATACCCCATTCGGATCTGGACGGTGGCGGTCTTTCTCTTCGGCGTCCTGCCGCTGATGCGCAAGCGCGGCATCGGGCGGCTGCTGATCGGCGATGAATTCGACACCACCGTCCGGGTCCGCACCCGCGGGATCATCCACTATGACGGCCTCTATGACCAAAGCATCTACTTCGACCAGGCCCTCTCGGCCTATTTTCTTCAGAAGGGCTGGATGATCAGCCAGTTCTCCATTCTGCGCCCCCTTTCCGAGATGCTGATCGAGACCCTTCTGGCCAAACGGTATCCCGATTTACTTTCCTGCCAGTTGTCCTGTCACGCGGCCAGCAAGAAAGGCGACCGGGTGGCGCCCTGCGGGCGCTGCGAAAAATGCCGCCGCATCGTCGGCATGCTGACCGCCATCGGGGTCGACCCCCGCATCTGCGGCTACGATGACCACAAAATCCTTACCTGCCTCGACCATGTCGTCACCCGGGGCGTTCACCAGGAAGGACCGGCGGCGGCCCATCTTCTCTATTTACTCATGCAGGGCGGCCATGTATCGCCGCCACAGGGGGAAAAGGTCCACCCCTATCCGGAGGTGATGCATCTGCGCTTCCATCCCCGTTCTTCGCCGATGTCGGCCATCCCCGTGGATTTGCGCGAACCTTTGTTGGCCATATTTCGCGAATACAGCGACGGCGCCCTTGAACGGCGTGGCCGCAAATGGGTCACCTGCAACCCGTTGAACCATTTCGCCCTGCAGGTGCCTTACGCCTTTGAGATGGAATCCATTGCGCCTTCGCAACAGCCGGTTGAAGACGATCCCGGCCCGGGCGAGCAGCCCATTTGGGGGGAGATGAGTTGGCCGGAGGCGACGGAATATCTGACCCGCATGGATTTGGCCCTTCTGCCGGTGGGGGCCACGGAGCAGCACGGTCCCCATCTCCCGGTGGACACCGACGCCTTTGACGCCGATTACCTGGCCCGGCGCGTGGCAGGGGCCTGCCCCCCGCCCAAGCCCTTTGTGCTGCCGTTGCTGCCTTACGGTGTCTCCTACCACCACACCGATTTCAAAGGCACCCTGAGCATCAGCAACAACACGCTGTCGCAGCTGGTTTACGAAATCGGGATGAGTGCGGCGGCCAACGGCATCCGCAAACTGGTCATCATCAACGGTCATGGGGGCAACGCACCGGCACTGAACTATGCCGCCCAGATGATCAACCGGGACGCCCGTATCTTTGTCTGTGTCGACAGCGGTGAAACCAGCGATGTGGATATCGATCGCCTGTCGGTGACGGAGAACGACGTGCATGCCGGCGAAATCGAAACCAGCACCTGCCTGGCAACGAGGCCGCATCTGGTTCGAATGGATCGGGCCACCCGTGAAGTACCGGCCTTCTCGAGCCGCTATCTCGATTTCTCCTCCAAGCGCGGGGTATCCTGGTATGCTTACACCCACAAAATTTCCGCCAGCGGCGTGATGGGCGATCCTTCCCGGGCCAGTGCCGAAAAAGGCCGGCAGATATGGGATGTCATGGTCGCTCACCTTGTGGCCCTGGTGGAAGATCTCAAACAAATGAGCCTGGAAGAAATTCATCACCGGAAATTTTGACCCATGCGCATCACGAAAGTAGACGCCTGGCCGGTTGGCATGCCCCTTGCCGAGCCTTACACGATCGCCTACGAAACGGTTTGCAAAACGACGAATGTTTTTCTGCGGCTGGAAACCGACCGGGGTATGGTCGGCTTTGGCTGTGCCGCCCCGGATCACGCTGTGACCGGCGAAACGAGTGATCTGGTTCTCGGGGCGGTCGCTGCGACGATCCGACCGGCCCTGGTAGGAAACGATCCCCTCCGGATAGCCGCGCTGCTGGAGACGCTCAGGGGCCCCTTGGCGGATCGGCCGGCGGCTCTGGCCATGGTGGACATGGCCCTCTACGATATGCTGGGTAAAGCCGCCGATATGCCGGTATACCAGATGCTGGGCGGCTATCGCGACCATATCGAAACCAGCGTCACCGTGGGCATCTGCAGCGAAGAAGAGACGGTTGCCCGAGCCGAGGCGTTCGTCCGGAAGGGCTTCCGGATTGTCAAACTCAAAGGCGGAACCGATGTCGACGCCGACATCGCACGGGTTCACAAGGTCCGCGAACGACTGGGGCCCCCTATCCGCTTGCGTTTCGACGCCAATCAGGGCTATAGCATCGAAGACGCGCTGCGCTTTGCAGCCGCTGCCGAACGTTGCGACATCGAGCTGCTGGAACAGCCGACGCCCCGGACGGCCCACCAGAAGCTCGGCCGTGTGACCCGTGAAGCGCCCATCCCGGTGATGGCCGACGAGAGCCTATCCACGATTCGCGATGCCTTCAAACTGGCCAGCCAGCAGTTGGTCGACCTGGTGAACATCAAGTTGATGAAAGTGGGCGGCATCGACAAGGCCCTGCAGATCAACGCGGTCGCACGCGCCGCCCGCATCGAGGCCATGGTCGGATGCATGGATGAAGCCGCCCTGGCCATCAGCGCCGGTCTTCATTTCGCCCTGGCCCGGCCCAATGTCGTCTACGCCGACCTCGACGGTCACCTGGATCTTCAAAATGATCCCTCGGCCGGTGCTGTCATTTTGAAAAACGGTATCCTCTACCCCACCGGCAGGCCGGGGCTGGGGTTCGACCTGGAGTGAGCCATGAAGAATATCCGCGCCATCCTTGCCGCTTGTGACATGTCCGCCTACACCCCTCAGGTGCTCGACTATACCATCACGGCGGCCAAAGCCTTCGGGGCACGCATCGTCCTGGCCAATGTCATCAACCAGCGCGACATTGAGGCCATCGAGTACGCCGTTCACAAAGTTTTCCTGGTGGATAAAACGGTGTCCACCAGGGATGCCGTACGCCGGTTCGTGCAGGATCGCGAGGGCGCCCTGCAGGCCCTCAGCCATGATCCGAAAGCGTCGGGCCTGACCATGAAGACCGTCGTCAAAACCGGCGTCCCTTTTCAGAAATTGATCGAAATCGTCAACGCAGAGCAAGCCGATTTGGTCGTCATGGGGACGAAGGGACGCACCAACCTCGAGGAAGTACTGCTCGGCGGTACGGCCGCCAAAATGTTTCGCTACTGCCCCGTGCCGGTATTGAGCATCCGCCTCCACAAGAAATAGCCGGATCGATGGCCGGACGTCCCCAATCGGAGTTGCTTTACGTCATTGCTGCGTATCCGTCATGCGACACGCTTCCATCGTGCCGGCCGGTCGGGAATCCCCGAACAGGAGAAGCCTGATCCGCTCGCAGGTGTAGCCGTAGACATTGCGAACGACGTTCGACGGCCGCAGCATGCCCCCCTTTCGGAACAGTTTCATGTTCTTAAGAGGTGTTGTCGTTTTCAGGATGCCCACCTGCATGATGTCGTCCCCGCCCGGATAATCGAGACGGGCCAGGCAATAGTCATTGAAGGAGGCATTGCGGTGTTTGGGGACGGTCTCGGTCGTATCCGGAAACAGGGTGGTGCCGTCGGCCATCAGGCGAAACCCTTTGATGATGAACCGATCGTCCACCTCGGGGGGCACCCGCATCTGGAATTCCTTCATATAGGAGGCCATCAGCATATCGCGGGCGGCCAGATGAAAAGGTTTTGGTTGGGCATCCGGGTCGCCGTTGGGGAAAACGTTCTCGTAGGCTTCCGCCACCGCTCCGAAAATTTTAGGCGTGTGGGTCAGGCTCGTGATGTAGATCTTCCGGAAACCGGCATGATATTGCATGTAGAGGCTGGACCAATAGTAGAGCAACTGCATCTGTCCCTGGTTGCCTTCGAGGGAATAGACCGATCCCAGGTGAACCACCGGACGTTTTTTGTACCGGCCGATGTAGGCCATGGCATTGAAGCAGCGATCCTCCCCGTTGAGGGAACAAATCGTGATCAGCTTGTTGTTGAACGATTCCAGATCCGCGAAGAAACCATAGTTGGGGCGTGACCCCAGGCGTGCCTCGGCAACAGCGACCAGCCGGTTCTGCAGGGCCTCCAGGGCCTCGGGTGTCATCCACTCGCCGGGACGGTGATAGATTTCGTAGGTAAAGCTTTTAAACCGAAATTTCAGGTATTTCATGGTATGGCTCCTGTCAGCATAAATGAACGACAACCGGAATACGGCCCGCACTCGATTTGAGGTGCAGCACCTTTTCCCGTCACCTTTTAGCCAAAACCATGCCATCTTCTTTTCTCAACACGATAACATCTTGTTATTTCTATATTATTATAGAAAAACCGACATGTTTGAGCAAAAAAAATAGCGCGGCATTATTGCCGCGTTATTTTGGAATATATGAAATTTAGCTATATTTTTCTATGAGTTAAAAGAAATGCGCGAATCGCGGCAATATTGCCGCAGAAAGGATGCAACGAGATTATGCCAGCCGCAAGCGCGCCGGGAATTCCCTTTCCGAATGCCGCCCAGTGCTGCAAAGAGGATCAAAACCAAGACCGGATTGATAAATACACGGTTAAAATGATGTCACCCCTGCCGAAACAGTTTCGCCGCCTGACCGCACCCCGTAAGCGTTCGCCCGTGCCAACGAAACCGCAGGCTTTTTTTCGGTTGACAGCCAAGGCCGCATGATTAATTAATGTATTAATATTACGGAATAATTTTATTACACCGCACTTCATTAGGACCCCTTACAGCAGAACCACAGGAGGAACCAATGGCCATCATCAAATGGAGTCCGGCACGCGAAATCGCCAGCCTTCAGCAGGGCATCAACCGCCTTTTCGAAGATGTATTTACCCAGCCGGGCAGTTACGACGCCGATACCATGGGTGCCTGGCGCCCCCCCGTGGATATCGTGGACACCCCCGAAGCCATTATAATTTTTGTCGAGATACCCGGTGTGGACAAAAATGAAGTCGATATCGAGGTCAAAGACAATGTCCTGACGATCCAGGGCGAGCGGGTGGTGGACAGCAGCATCGGCAACGGCAGCTATTACCGCAGCGAACGGGTTTTCGGCAAATTCAGACGATCCTTCGCCCTCCCGGCCATGATCCGCACGGAAAACATCTCCGCCGTTTTCAAAAATGGCGTTCTCAAGATCGCCATCCCCAAACCCGAAGAGGAAAAACCGCGGCAGGTCAACATCAAGGTTGAATAGCCATCCTGAGGATCGTCAATGAAAGCACGCGTCACCACCGGCATTCGCGATTTAGACAACCTTTTCGGCGGCCTTTTCGTCGGGGACAACGTCATCTGGTACGACGACGCCGGCAGCCTGGCCGATGTGTTCTACCTCAACCTGATCCGTGCCGCCTTCCAGGAGGAGGCCCCCCTGATCTATGTCAGCTTCGACCGCTCCCTGAAAAACCTGATCGAGAAGCTGGGCTCACTTGCCCAGTCACCGGCGCTGACCATTATCGACTGCTTCACCTATGGCAAAGGCAACGGGGCCGATATCTTTGTGGACTATCAGCAACAGATACCCGAAAACTGGCCCGGCACCCTGTTGACGGTCAAACAGCCCCATCGCATGGAAGAGGTCGCGAAAACATTCTACGAACACCATGGGCGTCTGGGCGGAACCGTGCGCTTCATTTTCGAGAGCCTCACCGGCATGCAGGAACTCTGGGGCGGCGAAGAGCAGCTGGTCAACTTCTATGTGCGCACCTGCCCGCGCTTGTATGACCTCAACACCATCGCCTACTGGCTGATCGAGAAGGAAGCCCACTCCGGCAAACTGCGGGCCCAAATCAACCAGATCGCCCAGGTGGTGGTGGACCTTGCGGTGCAGCGGGGCAAAACATCCCTTAAAATCATCAAGGCCGAAAACCGGACGCCGGACCGGCTCAACCAGCCCCTGCCCTATTTCAGCAAGGAGACCGCCATCCGCTTCAGCCCGGAGGATCAATCCACCGGCAAAACCGATCTGGGAACACGCCTGCGTTCCCTGCGCACCCAGGCCCAGCTCTCCCAGACGGAGCTTGCCAAACGTGTGGGGGTCACGCCCAGCAGCATATCGCAGATTGAAAGCGGATTGATCTATCCGTCCTTGCCCGCCCTCTTCCGCATGGCGGAAGTCTTTTCCGTGAACATGGGCACCTTCTTCCAAACGCCTGACGAACCCTCGCCCGTCGTTTTCCGGCAGGCTGACATGCAGGCCGCATCCTCCCCCGAGATGGCCGCTTCCGGCTCCCGCTACTGGCGCCTGCCGCCAATGGAAACCCGGGGCCGCCACACCCCCGGCATCATCGAAATCCCGCCACGGACGACCCTGTCCACGCATTTCTATCAGGGCAAGGGGGATGAAATCGGTTACCTCATCGAAGGGGACTTGGTGATGACCTACCAGGGCAAACCCTATGATGTCGCCGCCGGGGATTTCGTCTGCATTGACGACGACTGGCCCTCCGCCTGGGAAAACCCCGGCGAGAAAACCGCCCGCCTCTTATGGCTGGTAACCGCCCGCCCCTGAATCGCTACGCTCGACATCAAAATAAACCGGGCAACCCCATCATGGGCTGCCCGGCATCTGACGTACTTCGCGTCGATATCAATCCCCGAAGGTATTCATCCTCAGGGGGTCAGGGTCGTCGTCATCCAGTGATCCGTGCGGGTATAGGCTGTCGGCGGTTCCCCCAGGCCATAGGCCGCCGGCGATCCGATCCCGCTGGTGTTGCTGCTGTATTCGCTGACCAGGATGCGCCAGTCGCCGGCCGGGAAAGGAACAGGGTAAGAGGGGTCGTCCCAATCCGGCCTGAGGTCGTAGGTGAACACGCATCCATTGGCGTTACCCGTGGAAGACTCTGAGCTGACCAGGGTGCCATGGGGGTCATAAAGGGAGACGGTCACCCGTTTGCCGGACGCCAGGCCGGCGTGGACAACATCGATGCGCACGTTCTTCGGTTCATTGATACGGACCTTGTAGTAGTCGTTGAAACCCACGTGGGCACCACTGCTGTTGATGACGTTGCCGAGAAAGGCTCTCCCGGTGCTGAATGTCTTGGCCTGGGCAAAGCTGTCGTTGGCCTCGTAGGCATCATGCAACTGTCTCTTGGAGATGCGAACCCGGTAGGCGGTGCTTGTCGCCCCGGTGGGCCGGACCTCGAAGTAGAAAGGCGTGCTGGGCGCCAGGGCGATCCATACCTTGCGATGGCCCCCGTCCAGGTAGGTCCGGGTGGGGCCGTAGAGGTAGAGTTCCGCGCTGCCGGAGACCACCTCCACCTGCACCAGGGTGCCGGTGCTGCCGGCCAGGGCCGTCACCTGGCCGAAATCGGTGGCATCGTCGCCGCCCACCTCCCCGTTGACATAGCCGACACCGAGCCGGGCGGCGCCGCCGATGGTGTCGTTGCCGGGCTCGCTGTCAGCCATGGCGTGGTCGTCCACCGGGACAATCCGCTCATGCATGAGACCGGCATACCGGGCAAGGTTGTAAGGGATGCGGTCCCGCGGATCCCAGCGCATGGGCACGGCCGTGGGGCCCGGTTTGGGCGTAATGCCGAGATAGATGGTGCCCCCGTTGGTTTTGCGGAGGCTCGCGGTGATATCGAACTGCCGGCCGCGTCCAAAGGTCTGCAGGACCTTCCCCTTGCTGTCGTAGACAACGACCCCCGGCACCGTGCCGGCAAAGGTCATTAAAAGTTTCTTGTTGCCGGCCTGGAATCTGGGCTGGGGTTGATCCTGGGTTCCGGCCGTCTGACCGGGCCGCTGCACGCCCATGCCGCTCGTGGTCAATATCCAGATATTGACGGCGCTGCCTCTGGCGGCCAGGGTCTTGGCGGCCGGACTTTGCTTGACCACCGTCCCCGGACGTCCCTTGCCCATCGGGGCCTGCTGGACCATCCCGATCCGGAAACCGGCCTTGACCAGCGCTTGCTCGGCATCCGTCCTGGTCTTTCCGATCACCCCCGGCACCGCTACCTTGGCCGCCAGGGCCCTGGTCGGATTCACCCGGGGTTGCATCGACTGGACGCTCTTGGCGGGGGCTTTCTGCAAGTCAACGACGGGGATCTGTTTCTGCTGGCCAAACGCGCTCCACGACAGGCCCAGGAGCAGCGCCAGCGTCAACCCAACCACCTTGTTCGAAACCATCTGATAACGTGCCATGGGACAACCTCCTTTAGGATTGATTTATCCATTGGTGGCGGCTGCCATTCAAAAGGTTCAAAAAAAGTTTACCGTTGACGTCTGACGATTGGCGCGACCAAGCATACCTGCAATGAAAGCGTACAGACCGCCCAGAAACACAAAGCCTATGGCATAATGTCCGGCATCACCGACCAGGCCCATGACCATGGGTCCGAAAAAATAGCCCATACCCCAGAAAAGGTAATAGGCCCCCGAAATGGTTCCCCGAAGATGCACATCAACCTGATCATTTAAAAAAGCCAGGGAGGCCACGAGAAAAACGCCCAGCCCGAAGGCGGCAAGAAACAGTGCCGCGAGAGCGTAAACGAGCGGCAAGCATGGGAATACCATCATACCGAAAGCCATCACCAAAAGACCGCTGATCATGGGCGTTACCCGGCCGGCGCGATCCGCGATCGGGCCGGCGATGATTTGGGCCAGGCTGATGGCGACATAGAACACCACAAACGACAGGCCGACCGCAGAAGCCCCGGCCCCTTTGTGCAGCATCAGGAAAGCCGGAATGACAGTGAGAAAAATGCCGTAACCCAGACCGTACAGCATGATACCGACGCAAACGGTCAATACCGTGCGGCTCCTGAGAAGCCGGCCGATATCGATAGAAGCGCCACCCGGGCCGCGCCTCCTCACCACCGCCCCCGAATCCCGGAGGGCCAGCAGGGTCCAGATCCCGCCGAACGCACTTACGCCGGCAAACAATAAAAAGGGTTCCGAACCGGTCCAGACCGCCATCGCCAGGACCCCGGCCAGGCTGCCGGACGTCAGCCCAAGGTGTATCGAAGCATTGTACCAGCCCATCATCCTGGCTTTTTCCGATGGGTACAGAACGGATAGCAGCGCCGGTGCCAAAGCCCATAGCGGCGCCTCACCAAGGCCCTGGATCATGCGGCCGACCATCATCGCCGCCGCCGTTTCGGCCTGGTAATACACCAACCCCACGATGGCGCAGACAAAATACCCGGCGATTAGAAACCATTGGGTGCCGAAACGATCCGCCAGTTTGCCCAGCGGTATTTGGGCCAGGATATAAGAAACCGCAAACGCCGATGCCAGCCCGCCGACCAGGGTGACCGAACCCGAAATCGTCAGGACCTTCTGCGGGAGCAGCGCAACAATCATTCCGACCCCGAACATGAGTAAAAACACAGAGCCATTCAAGGCAACAACCCATTTGACTTTCGCCATTGGAAACACCTTTTCTATGTCATGTGGATTGAACGTCGATGAAAGCCTTTGGCTGGGCGCACCCCGCCTGTAAAAACGGGAGATGCAAAGATACCCCGATACGCAGGAATCCCCAAAGGCTTCCTACCTCATTCGTCAATACGGTTCAGAATGAGGAGGGGGGCGGAGGAAGGAGAATGCTATGGATGGTATGTGTCATTAGAATAAATGGTCTGGCAGCTCGAGTTGATGTTCCTGGTAGGGGTAGCGCCTCGCCATTTTTTTTGCAAGCCTTTTCCAGCGATGACCGTCGCTGGACGCTGTGCCGCTTCAGGCAGGCGCCAAATGTCTTTCCAGGATGGCGCTGATCTCTCGGCGGCAATCCGGGATTGTGGCATAGCTGTAGCCGGCGATCAGGCGGCCCCGGTCGTAGACATCCACCGCAGGGGTGTGGGGCGGGTGGGCGAAGAGAACGTTGACGATGGTCTGGAAATCATTCCTCCGGCAGGCCAGGAGGATGCCGGCATCCGGGGCGTCCTCCGGCCGCTGCCCGGTGGGCTCCGTTTCGTTCGCCGGAGGACCGCCCATCATCTGCTGGCGTACGCTCGGGGAAATGAAAAGGGCGGTTGCATTGGCGGGCACATCGACTTCCGGATAGAGGGCCTCGAAGAAGGTTTTTTCTTCGGGGGTCAGCGTATGGAACGTGACCAGCCGCCCGGCCGTGAGGTGAGGCGCCATCTTTTCCAGAAGCTCGGCCAGCATCTGCTGCCAGCCGGCCACCAGGTCATTCTCGCCCGCACCGACCCGCTTATCGATGATATCCGCCACCCGGCGGTCGGCAGTTTTTTCGGATTCGTGCATTCGTCTTCTTTCGGGATAGGGATTTCGATGGCCATACAGGCCAAAGCCTGCTCAGTTTTAATAGAGTAGTGTTCTCCGGATCGATGTCAAATCCATCCCTATCGCGAAAGGGAATGAGCATGATGCCTGCTCGAGAACAAATTTATTTTTAAGACCAGCGTTGGCATGAAATAAAAACGCCGGTCGTGCCCCCAGGCATCGACCGGCGTTTGGATCACACTTTACACTGCCAAATGACCGCTTCAGATGAATGCGACAGTCAGCGTTTCCTCTTAGACGACCCCCTGGTCCAGCATGGCGTTGACCACCTTGACGAACCCGGCAATGTTGGCGCCCACCATGTAGTTGCCGGCATGGCCGTATTCGGCGGCCGCATCCAGGCAGGTGGAGTGGATGCTCTTCATGATGATCTGCAGGCGGCTGTCCACCTCCTCCCGGGGCCAGCTCAGGCGCATGCTGTTCTGGGCCATCTCGAGGCCGGAAACCGCCACACCGCCGGCATTGGAAGCCTTGCCGGGAGCGTAGAGCAGCTTTTTGTCGAGGAACACGTCAATGGCCTCCGGGGTGGAGGGCATGTTGGCCCCTTCGCAGACCAGCGTCACCCCGTTTTTCACCAGATTGGCGGCGTCCTTGCCGTTGATTTCATTCTGGGTGGCGCTGGGGAAGGCGCAGTCGGCCTTGTGGTCCCACAGGGGATTGTGGTCGAGGGTGCTGTCCGCCTCCACGTAGGTGGCCTCGGAGTATTTGTCGATGTATTCCTTGATACGGCCCCGGCGGAAATTTTTGAGGCGCATCACGAAGTCCAGCTTGCCCCGGTCGATGCCTTCCTCGTCGTAGATGTAGCCGGAGGAATCCGACAGGGTCACCACCTTGCCCCCCAGCTCGATGATCTTCTCGGCCGTGTACTGGGCCACGTTGCCGGAACCGGACACCAGGCAGACCTTGCCTTCCAGGCTGTCGTTCTGGGTGGCCAGCATCTCCCGGGCGAAATACACCGAACCGTAGCCGGTGGCTTCGGGCCGGATCAGGCTGCCGCCCCATCCCAGGCTCTTGCCCGTGAGAACGCCCGTGAATTCGTTGCGCAGGCGTTTGTACTGCCCGAAGAGGTACCCGATCTCACGGGCGCCCACCCCGATGTCGCCCGCCGGGATATCCGTGTTGGGGCCGATGTGCCGGGCCAGCTCGGTCATGAAGCTCTGGCAAAACCGCATTACTTCCGCATCCGACTTGCCCTTGGGGTCGAAATCCGATCCGCCTTTGCCGCCGCCCATGGCCAGGGTGGTCAGGGCGTTCTTGAAGACCTGCTCGAAGGCCAGGAACTTGAGGATGCTGAGGTTGACCGACGGGTGAAACCGCAGCCCGCCTTTGTAGGGACCGATGGCGCTGTTCATTTCAATGCGGAAACCGCGGTTGACGTGCACCTGCCCCTGGTCATCCATCCAGGGCACACGAAACAAAATCACCCGCTCGGGCTCGGTGATTCGTTCCATGACTGCGGCTTTGCGGTATTCGGGGCTGCGGTCCAGAACGGGCTTGACCGACTCGACCACTTCATAGACGGCCTGATGGAATTCCCGCTCTCCCGGATCCCGATTCTTGACCAACTGTAAAACGTCCGTCATGTCTGCCTCCTTTTTCATGTGATGCCGCGCCGGGCGCATCTTTCTGGAAAGAAAACTGGAATATGCTGCCGGCGGCACCTGCCGCCGCATTAAGCTGAACTAATAAAACCGGCTGCCTTGGGGCATTACCTAACATGATGATGGCCCGCCTTCAAGACATAATACCGCCTGCCGTACACGCAACCATTTTTAAAAATGACAGCGAGTTAGCCCGGGTCAGGGAATGAAAACCGTCGTCTGGCACCCAATGGGAAAAACACCGCAAGTCCGGCTGGATAGCGATTGGCGCTCCGGGTGAAGCACCCGGCGGCAGCAGGCGCGGCACAGGGCCGCCCCGCTGCCGGGCATTAAGGGGTGACGGAAAATCAGCCGTCGATAACCGCCAGGGCTTCTTCCCGGTAGGCGTCCATGACATAGGGGATCTGGGTGACTTTGGCGCACTCCTCGGTGAGGGAGAAGATATCCTGCCGGCTGATATAGGGCACCTGCCAGTTGCGGGAGCCCGCCATGATCTGCTGCAGGCCGACCTTGATCTTGTCCACCGCGCTGTAGATGCCGATGGCGCCCAGGGGCAGATCGTCCACTTCGGAGCCGATTTTTTCCTTCAGGACCTCATAGTTCATGAAGATTTCTTCCTTGGTGTCGCCGAAACGGGAAACCGTGGACGGCAGGCCGCCTTCTTCGCCGCGCAGCCAGCGCTCGCAGTTCTTTCCCACCATGCCCGGGATCATCAGGGCCCGGCCCATACAGACGGCCTTGCAGTAGGGCGCGCCCAGGGCCAGGGCCTTGAAGACGTGATCTTCCGAAGAAAACCCACCGGCAAAGGCGATATCCGGCACCGGCCGGCCTTTTTCCCGCAGGCGATCGCACAGCTCGTAGGCCATGGAATGGAGATAAATGGAGGGGATGCCCCATTCGCACATCATGCGCCAGGGGCTCATGCCGGTGCCGCCCGGGGCGCCGTCAATGGTCAGCAGATCGATGCCGGCATCCGAGGACCAGCGGATGGCCATGGCCAGCTCGCGCATGGGGTAGGCGCCGGTCTTGAGGGTGATGCGCTTGGCCCCCAGGGCCCGGATGCGCTCCACTTCCTTCATGAAGCCTTCCTGGTCGATGAAACCCAGGCGGGAATGGCGTTCGAACTGTTTCAGGGGGCCGGCCTTGAAGGCCGCCTGATAGGCCGGCATTTCCGGATCCGGGGTGACGATGTAGCCGCGGCTTTTCAAATCCAGGGCACGTTGGAGGGAGTTGACCTTGATCTCGCCGCCGATGCATTTGGCCCCCTGGCCCCATTTGAGTTCGATGGTCTCGACCCCCAGCTGGTCCAGGACGTACTCGGCCACGCCGTTGCGGGTGTCCTCCACATTCATCTGCACCAGGATATCCCCGTAGCCGTCATGGTAGCGGCGATAAGTCTCCACCCGGCGCTTCATCTCCGGCGATTTCTTGACCAGGCCGTTCCCGTTGAACTCGAGCTCCGGATCGATGCCGCAGACGTTCTCGCCGCACACCAGGCAGATGCCGCTGATGGCGGCGCCCACGGCGAAATGCTCCCAGTTCCGGCGGGCGATGTCCGTGCTGCCCAGGGCCCCCGTAAAAATCGGCACCCGCATCTTGATCTTGTCTTTGGTGCCGAATTCGGTCTCCGTGTTCACGGCCGGAAAGGTGGCCTTGTCCGGATCGGCATCGATGCCCTTGGCCCCCAGGGCATACCCCATGATGTTGAGGTGGGAGTAGTCCACCGGATAATCCTTGTCCGCGCCGGCGGTCACATAGCCGAAGGGCTCGGGATAGAGCAGCTCCCGGCCGCGGAAGGTGGCCCGGAAGGTATCGCAGTTGCCTTTGCACCCGTCGATACAGCGGCTGCACAGGCCCGATTGGGGGGCGACGTTGCGGGATCGGTTTTTGGTCTGGAGAACATCGTTGGCGTTCGGTCGCTGCAGGTTCATAAACTCCACTCCTTGGCTGTTGGTTGACTTTCTGAACGGGCCGAAGCATCGCATGCACCCCGGCCGGTTTACATTTTGTTCTTCCACCCTATTTAGAGGTACGGCTTCGTAAAATGTTCAAGATCAAGGCGTGCAAGTTCCGAGGAGAGAGGCGTACATCGGTACGCCGCAACGACGAGGAACGCCGCACAACGCAGCTATTGGGCATTTTACGAAGCCGTACCCCCAATAAAAAAAGGCGCCCTTCCCTAGGAAGCAGACGCCATTGTCTTGCCGATCACCAGATTGTCGTTGCCGGGAAACCGCCCCGGCGGATGTCTAATGCAAACACGTCGTTGTGTTGACGGACACTATTAGCAATACTAACAAAGCTTGTCAAATCCGGAATTGCTTGTCAGCCAAACTTATTTGCGGGGCAGCTTGTCCAGGAGATCCAGGGCGTGGGGGATGCTGGTGTAATGACCGGTTTCAGAGGATAAAATAATGGTTTCCGCCACATCGCGCATGCTCCGGCGGGTGTCCATGCTGCGTTTCTGGATCCAGCGGTAGGCTTCCTCGGCGTTCATGCCGCGCTCGTCCATGAGAATCTCCTTGGCCCGGTCGACCCGCTTGCGGGTATGCAATTCCGCCTTGGCGCGCCGGGTGGCCCCTTTCAGGGCCGCCAGGTGCCAGACCATACCGGCCTGCCGGGCCAGGGCCTCGGCCACCTGGATGTCCAGATCGGAGAAGGCGTGCCGCTCAGCGGTAAAGCCCATCAGGATGCCGGCCGCGGTGGGTTCGTGGGCAACAATCGGCATGCACAACAGGGAAACCAGGCCCCCCTGGGCGGCAAGGTCGCGCTCCGCGCACGGGGGGGCCGCGGCCAGATCCAAAATGGTCTGGCCGGTGCGGCTCGCCAGGGCCTGCCGGCTGAGGCTTCCGGGAAGATTGAGGGTCTGGGGAAAAAGGCGCCGGCCTTTCGCGTCGCCAACCGCGGCCAGCCGGAGCCGGTCCACGGACGGGGATGTTTCCCGGCGCCACAGGCTGCCGACCGCCAGGGGCAAAAGTTGAGTGGCCGCCCCGGCAATCTCCGGCAGCAGGGTCTCCGGGTCGTCCCGGGACACGATTTCCCGGTCCAGGTCGTTGAGGGTTTGGAGAATCCGGCGGAAGGCATCGGAGGGTTCGGGGTTCGGCATGGGAAGACGTACTCACCCGTTCGTTGAAGAAGCATTCACGATCAGTAAAATAAATTACCCTAAAAATTTTCATGAAATGTTTGGGTTAGCACGGCTAATACCACTAGCCATGCCCAGCGTCAAACCGGCCGGCCGGTCCCGGCCCGCGGCCGGGACATTGCGGCCCGGTGAGGATTATGCTACAGCCAAACGTCCGCCCTTGAATGCCATACCCACATGCCGCACGGCATGGAGGAGAGAGGATCCCATGACAATTTTTGCGGAAGCCTTTGTCGATCGCCTTCAGGCGCACGGTGTCCGGTACGCCTTCGGCATCCCCGGAGGGCCCTGGATTCCCTATATGGAGGCCATGCGCCGCCGGGATATGCCCTTTATCCTGGTTGCAAATGAGGCCTCGGCCGGCTTCATGGCCGATGTTTGCTTCCGGCTCACGGGCATACCCGGCCTCTGCCACGGCACCTTCGGGCCCGGGGCCACCAACCTGGCCACGGGAGTAGGCTGTGCCCATCTGGATCGCTCGGCCCTCATTGCCGTCACCTCCGAGCAGAGCAATGCCATGCGGACCCGGGTCACCCAGATGAACGTGGATCACCAGGCCATTTTCCGACCCATCACCAAATGGACGACGCGGGCCGATGAGGCCAACCTCTGCGCCGTCGTCGACCAGGCGCTGGAAAAGGCGTGCGAAGAAGTGCCCGGCCCGGTGCACATCGGCCTTCCGGTGGACCTTTCCGACCGCAAGGTGACTTGGCAGGCCTTGCCAAACGGGCGTCCGACGTCCACGGAAGCCCCGCCGCCTCAGACGCTGCAGGCCATCGTCGACATCATTGCCAAGGCACGCCGCCCTTTGATAGCCGTCGGACTGACGGCGGCCCGACTCGGACTGGGCCTTTCATTGGTGCAGCTGTTGGAAAGCATCCCGGCGCCGGTGGTATTGACCCCCATGGCCAAAGGGCTGTTGCCCGAGATGCATCCCTGCTACGCCGGCGTCCTGTTCCATGCCTGCAGTGACCGCCTGACCGATATCACCCGCCAGGCCGATCTCGTTATCGGATTGGGCTACGATCCGGTCGAGTTTGATTACGAGGCCTGGCTGCCTCCGGTCCCGCTGATCCACATCGATTCGGCGCCCGTTGATTTGCCCCCGCCGTATGACATGGCCGCGATGTGCGTTGGCGACCTGCCCGCCGCCATGGATGTCCTGAGCACCCTGGCACCCCGGAAAACGCTATGGGATTTCGAGGAGCTGGCCCGTCACCGCGCCCGGTTGAGCGCAGCCCTGCGCCCGCCTTCCAAAGGGCTTGGCCCTTCGGATACACTGGATATCCTGCGGGATGTTCTGCCGCCCGACGGCATTCTGACCTGCGATGTGGGCGCCCACACCCACCTGATTGGCCAGCTGTGGCCCACCCCGTCGCCCAACCATCTGCTCATGACCAACGGCTGGTCATCCATGGGATTTGGCATTCCCGCGGCACTGGCCGCGGCGATCTGCCAGTCCGAGACCCCCGTCGTTTGCGTCACCGGTGACGGCGGATTTACAATGATGGCCGGCGAACTCATTACCGCTCGCCGCCTGGGTTTGAACGTGGTTGTCCTGGTGCTGGTCGACCGCATGTTGAGCCTGATCGAAGTCAAACAGGGTTGGAAACAAGTTCCTGCGGACACTTCGCAGCTCTACGAGGATTCATTTCTGGGGGCTGACCGCATTTTTGGGGTGCCGGTTCTCAAAGCCGATTCGGCACCAACCCTGCGCAGCGCCCTCGGCAAAGCCTTCGAGATGACGGGCCCGGTGGTCGTGGAGGCCGACATCGACGGCAGCGCCTACCATCAACTGATTGCGAGGACATACAAATGACCCCCATCCGGATTATCGTCTGCGGTTACGGCAATGTCGGCCGCGCCTTTGTCAACCTGGTCGCCGCCAAACAGGCCGATCTGGAAACCCGCTACGGCCTTGCCCCCAGGATTGTCGCCGTGGTGGATATCGGCGGTGCGGCCGTGGACGCAACGGACGGGCTGCCCCTGGATCAACTGCAGGCCGCTGTTGAAAACGGCCAGGCCATCGAGACCATGCCCGCGTATGGCCGCCCCGGCCTCTCGGGCAAAGAGGTGCTTCAATCAATTCAAGCCGATGTGCTGGTGGAGGCCACCCCCACCAACCTGACGGACGGGGAACCGGCCCGCACGCATATCACCGCCGCCCTGACCAACGGCATGGACGTCATCACCGCCAACAAGGGGCCGGTCGTGCTTTTTTATGACGAACTCCGGAAACTTGCCCAGTCAAAGGGCGGGCGCCTGTTCATGAGTGCGGCCACGGCGGCCGCCCTGCCCACCCTGGATGTGGGCCGCCTGTGCACGGCCGGCGCCCAGATAACGGCCGTGGAAGGCATTCTCAACGGCACCACCAATTACATTTTGACCCGCATGGGCCAGGAGGGCTGCGACTACGCCACGGCCCTGCAGGCGGCCCAGGACCTGGGCATTGCCGAGACCGACCCGACCCTGGATGTGGAGGGCCTCGACACCCGCAACAAGATCATCCTGATCGCCAACCAACTGTTTGACCAATCCCTGGGGCTTGCGGATGTGGACACCACCGGGATCACCGGCGTCAGCCCGGAGGACATGGACCGCGCCAAGGCGGACGGCAAGGTGATGAAACTGATCGGATCGGCCCGCTGGCAGGACGGCAAGCTGGTGGTCAAAGTCGCCCCGGAAGCGCTGGAGGCCAGCCACCCCCTGGCCGGGGTCCACCTTTCCGAAAAAGGCATCAGCTTCAACACCGATTCCATGGGCCGCATCACAGTAACCGGCGGCCACAGTTCCCCCACCGGCGCTGCTGCTGCCCTGCTGAAAGATTTAATTCATTCACGTGTTTTCTTGGCGGCTTCGTAAAACGCCCGATCCACCAGAGGCGGATAAATATCGACGCTACAGCGTTTTGAAAAGTTTGATGTTAAGTCTAACCCTTGCACGATTGAGGCTTTCTCATAAGAGGGGTCTGGAAACAGCAGTTGATTTTATGGTTTTGTAGTTCCCATTGTCCCGCGCCGAGCATCGGCGGGGCGGACGGATTAAAGCGCGCGGACTGTTTGAGTCCCGCTGAAAGCGGGGCGAGTTTCCGCGTGCTCCGGCCGCACCGACGACGCGCAGGATCAAGCGGGGCACGGGCGTTTTCTTTTGCTTCGTTTTCTTTTCACGTGAAAGAAAATGAAGAATAAAATATAGGAAAAAAGGTAAAGATATCTAAAGGAGAGCCATCATGTCCGCAACCATGCCCGCATCGGAACTGCGCCGCCAAATTCGCAGCGGCGAATGGACCACCCCCACTTCCGGGGCCGCCACCGGCTTTCTGCAGGCCAACCTGGTGATGCTGCCGGAGGCCCAGGCCTTTCATTTTCTGCTTTTCTGCACGCGCAACCCCAAGCCCTGCCCGGTGCTGGACGTGCTCGAAGCGGGGGTCAGCGCCCCTTCGATTGCCGCCGAAGCCGACCTGCGGGACGACCTGCCGCGCTACCGGATTTTCGAAAAAGGAGAGATGACGGAAGAGGTCACCAGCGTGAAGGACCGCTTTCAGCCGGACATGGTCAGTTTTCTGCTGGGATGCAGCTTCTCCTTTGAAAACGCCATGCTGGCGGCCGGCCTGCCCATCCGCAATATCGAAGAAGACAAGAATGTCTCCATGTACATCACCAACCGCCAATGCCGCCCGGCGGGCCCGTTCAGCGCCCCCCTGGTGGTGACCATGCGCCCCATGACGCCCGAGCAGGCCGTGCGGGCCGTCCAGGTGACCACCCGCTTTCACCTGACCCACGGCGCCCCCGTTCACATCGGCGATCCGGCGGATCTGGGCATCAAGGATCTGGACCGCCCGGAGTTCGGCGACCCTGTCACCATCCGCCCCGGCGAGGTCCCGGTCTTCTGGGCCTGTGGCGTCACGTCGACCCTGGCCGCCATCTCGGCCCGCCTCGACCTGACCATCACCCACGCCCCGGGACACATGTTCGTCTCGGATCTGAAGGATGAGCACCTGGCTATATTATAATTCAGTGGGGTGGCCTCTTTTCCGTATTGAAACTTCGCGGAATTCAGTGCCGCCCTAAAACACGCATGTTAGCACCAACCAACGCAATCCCTCTGTACCCATTGACAAAAACCTGCCTCAGGGTATATGAGCATAATATCAAATCAGAGCTCTACCCAATTTTGCATCAAGAATTATTCCCCAAGCCGGCATAACGAAAATTTGAAGCGTGTTCGTCCAGAAATGGTAGATTTTTGTTTTGAGCAAGGCCTGAGCGATTTTGAAACCGCAGGAATAGTAGACTATTTCGAGGATTTCAAAAGAGCGAAAACGCCGCTCGAGGCCAAAAGATGCCGTTTATGGATGAGTACGGGATAGAAGGGCATTATCCTTCAGGAGGTTGCGCATGGGTTGTATTGGTCCGCAGTATCGGTACATTCGATAGAGCTCAATACTTACTCACTGTTCTGATGAGTTGCACTCATCGGGTGATCAACGGCGATAAGATGCATCCAGTTTTCTTAAATATAGGGGTTGTTAAATGTTGAGACCTGACCCTAACAGTTGATCATATATGCGGATGCATTTGTTCGCATACGCTTCTATCACAGGTTCGGCATATCGGGGGAATCACACTTGAAGATAACAAGCATCGGAGTACGAAATTTTAGACTGCTTAAGGACTTCAGGATTCACCTTGAAGATCAACTCTCAGTCGTGATTGGAAAGAACAACACCGGAAAGACCTCTCTTCTTGTTGCTTTGGGAAAGTTCTTGGCTTCCGGTGTGCACCGACGACTCTCCTTCGACGACATCAGTACGGACAAACGCGCATCCATCCGCAACCTTCTGACGGCAGAGAGCACAGTTCCCGACGACCAGATTCTCTTCTCAGTCGGCCTTGAGCTCACGATTAAATATGACGACACGGATGACTTGTCGAGTGTAGCGAAGCTCATAACGAACTTGGACCCCGAAGACACACGAATTGTCCTCGACTTCTGCTACGAACTCGTCGGAAAGCGCCTGAACGACCTGAGCAACAAATGGATAGATGGCGGCGGAGGCGATGTTGATGCCGCAGACGCTTTCCTCAGGCAAAATTTGGTCGAGGCTTTAGGCAAGCTTAGGAGACGCAGCAAGAGCACAGTAGACGGCGGCTATGACATTGACCTGGACACCGAGAGACTCTCACTGGATGACGTGATAGCATTCAAATGCGTAAGCGCACGCCGAGATGTCACGAACAAGGATACTGACCAAACTCTTTCAGCCCAAGCAGCCAGGCTATACAGATTGCTCTCGAAAAACTCAGGAAACGAAGGTCCAGTAGAGGCGTTCAAGAACAAGCTTCGAGAGGCAGATGACACGTTCAGCACTGCATACGCTGATATCTTTAAAGACCTGATTACTAAGGTCCACGATTTTGGTGGCGTACGGGTCGGAGAATCGGCCATCAAAATCGCCTCTACATTACGGCACCGCGACATTCTGTCGGGCAACACAACCGTCATGTATGAGCAGGCTGATTACGATTTGCCAGAGCACTACAACGGGCTCGGATACATGAATCTCATCAGCATGATCTTCGAGGTCGACCTGCTCATGAAAGAATTCCGTAAGCCGCAGGCGGGGGATGGCGCTGCACTCAGCCTCTTGTTCGTCGAGGAACCGGAGGCACATACACACCCGCAAATGCAGTACGTGTTCATCAGGAACATTCAAAAGCTACTTACAACGGCTGGTGAATCGCTTCCTTCCTTGCAAACAGTACTAAGCACGCATTCCGCGCACATAGTGGCACAGGCGGAATTCGATAGCATCAAATACCTTCAACGCTCCGCCCAGCAGGTCCAAGCACATAACCTCCGCGAGCTGGAGGGACATTTCTCTGGAGATGAAGTCGAGGAACGTCGATTTCGCTTCCTCAAACAATATCTGACGCTCCACCGCGCCGAACTCTTCTTTGCGGATAAGGTCGTTCTAATCGAAGGGGACACGGAACGAATACTTCTCCCCGCTATGATGAGAAAGCTTGACCAGGCAGGTGTTCCCGAAAATGTAGCCCCTTTGCTCTCTCAGAATGTATCTGTCGTGGAAGTGGGTGCCCACTCGCAGATTTACGAGAAGTTCATCGATTTCCTTGGACTCAGGACTCTAATCATTACCGATATTGACAGCGGTTATGAGGAAAACATTAACGAAAAGAAGGTGTCGCGTCACTGCTGCCCCGACGACACTGGTGCCGCGTTCACTTCCAACTCATCCCTCCTCTTCTATCACGGAAAGGAACGAACGGATCTCGACTACTTCGTTAATCTGGGACCTAAGGGAAAGACATGCGCTAAACAAGATGGAGTGTGGAAATCAGCCACCAACGGGTCTGTTTATACAGCCTACCAGACGAAGGAAGCGGGCTACCACGGCCGGAGTTTTGAGGATGCCTTCTTCTCTCTCAATGAGGACCTGCTTCAGCTGGGGCATGACCGCTTTCCGTCACTTACCAAGAAATGGTACGATAAGTTCATGGCGGACGAGATCACGCCGCTGGAATTCGCTGAGCAAGCTGTTAACAGCAAGCCATCTCTAGCAATCGAGGTGCTACTGAACAGCGAGATAAGCGCTTCCGGGCACGCCTACAGCAACTGGAAGACCCCGGCATACATAGAAGAAGGGCTCAAGTGGCTACGCGGTGATTGTGATGCGTGATTTGAGCTCTGAAGCACAGCGAATTCTCGAACTTGTTAAGGAGGGGCGTTCTTTTCTGCTCAGTGGCGGAGCAGGAAGCGGAAAAACCTTCACGCTGGTAGAATCCATCCGGGCGATTGTCGATCTTAACCCCGCCAGCAGAATTGCATGCATCACCTATACCAACGCTGCCGCTGAGGAGATCCGAGAGCGCGTGGACAACCAGAACCTCTGGGTATCGACGATTCACGATTTCATGTGGGACAACATTAAGGGGTACCAACGCGAGCTGAAACAGGCTCTGCGTGAACTCCTTAGAAGCGGCGATCCAGAGCATGCTCGCTTTGTTCTTCCAGATGAAGCCCCGGTCGTTGACGAACTCTTTGAAGACCTCGACGAAGGTATTCAGTATCGCGAGTTTCTGAGAATTAGAGACGGTATCATTTCCCACGACGAAGTTCTGATTCTTGCGGCCCATATGTTCGCGTGTCACGTAAAGCTCTGTCGTATTGTAAAGGACCGATACTCCTTCATCTTTGTCGACGAATACCAGGACACGTCTCCATTTGTTGTTAGCATTCTGCTGGACTCATTCAGGGCTTCGACAAGGCCATGTGTGGTTGGGTTCTTCGGTGATGCTATGCAGGCGATCTATCCCGGGACAATCGGTGACCTAAAGGATCGCGTAGAAGCCGGAGACCTTGCGGAAGTCAAGAAGGAGCAGAACCGCCGCAACCCGCGTCGCGTTATCGAGCTGGCAAATCGTCTTCGCAATGACGGACTCGTGCAGCACCCATCCGACGATCCGAAAGCTCCGAATATGGTTGCCGGCGTCGTACGGAAAGGCGTGATTCGATTCATGCATTCGTCCTCGCCATATTTGGCCCACGTACGCGAGCGACTAGGTTGGGGCGACGAAGGAGTCAAGGAACTCAACCTTACTCATAATCTCATTGCTTCGCAGGCGGGGTTCGCCCGGTTAATGGAACTCTACGACGGGGACAGGGTGTTGGCTTTCGTCAGGCGCATCAAGAAGTATGTGAAGGACAACCCAGAGGAAATTGATCCTGCGGAAATGACCTTTGGAGAGGTTGTGGATGCCTTGCAGGAGGGCAAAAGTGGCTCTACGCTGAAAAGGGTTAGTCCGACTCCGGCGATGGACTCCTATATTAGCAAGAACGCTACCGCCATGCAGGCTGCCCGCGAGTCACAATACGAGCACATCACCCGTCTTTACGTCAGCAAAGATCAACTCCTCGATGATACGAATGATGGGGGTGACGGAGTCTCGCGGCCAACGTCACAGCGAGACGAACTCATCAAGCACCTATTTCGTATTGAAAATTGCATCCGTGCCTATCAGGGCTGCCAGTATGGTGAATTCGTTCGCTTGACTGATTTCATACTACGGTCAGTCCGTGACAAAGCTACGCTGAAGACCTCAATTGAAGCGCTGGCTCGTGATGACACCATGTTGATTGGTGATGCAATCGAGCGAGCCTCGAATGACAATATAGTCCAGATCGACGACCGTCTCGATCGCTTCAAAAAGGAGAAGGCTTACCTCTACGACCGCGTTGTAGAACTGCCCTTTGCGGAATTCCAGTGCCTGTATGCCTACCTGGAAGGGCACAGTCCCTTCTTGACCCAACACAAGACCAAGGGGCGCGAATATCAGCGGGTTCTCACAGTCTTGGATAACGGCGGTTGGAACAACTACAACTTCAAGTATCTGTTTGAAGGGAGCGGGAGTGAATCGGTACGCGAACGAACGGCAAAAATATTCTACGTGTGCTGTACCCGTGCAATGGAGGAACTAGCTGTGTTCTATCATGATCCACCAGATACGGTCGTTACCAAAGCCCAGGAGTGGTTCGGTACAGAAAACATACTGGATCTGGATGTAGAATGACCCTTTTTCACCTTTGAATGAACGAACATATCCAAGGAGTCTGAGAATAAAATAGCACACAAAGATATCGGGGTCAGGTCTCAACATTTGACAAAGTTTAAGCTGTCGCCAGCTTCCTAAAAAGTTGTTAAAAGTTGAGACCTGACCCTTTCGATTCTTTCGAAGGCGGTTCCTTTACTCTAAAGCCTGGACGTTATGAACAACAAGAGCAGGAGGAAGAATGAGTCTCGGCGATTTTATACCCTTTTTGATCGGCGTACTATTAACCATCATTCCGACATGGCGTATCATCCAACGTACGGGTTTCAGCCCGTTATTATCCCTTTTGATCGTCGTTCCCCTTTTTGGACCACTCATTGTTCTGGTGGTATTGGCATATGGAGAATGGCCGGCACAAAAAGCCACTTATGAAAGGTAGGATCCATGTTTGGAATCGGCATGCCCGAACTCATCATCATCGTATTTATTCTTGCTGTCGTACTTGTTCCATTGATCTTTCTCGCCAGGATTCTGAACAAGGCGGGATTCTCCGGTTGGTTTTCACTGCTATCACTCGTGCCGCTTTTGAATCTCATTTTTTTGTGGGTATTTGCATTTATTGACTGGCCGAACTTGGATTCAAAGGAAAGCATTTCTTAAGCACTGTTGCAGGGAATGGCGTAGCGCAGCGCCCAGGTATCGCCTGCCAAACGCCATAGCCCAACTTCACTTAGCCAGAGGGCATGACAAGCTGGATCGCAGCCTATGCGTGAACGAAACGGCTTGCGCAATCTTGCTCGAGGGTCTTGCAGGAGAAACGAGATGTATCAAGAAAATCGACCAACCTGCGTTACCGTAATCGGGTGGGCATGGATCATTATCGGTGGGCTTATGTTCCTTTCCGCTGTCATGGCGCTTTTGAGCTCGGTAATGATTGGCGAGATGGCACAAAACGATCCCGAAATGCCATTGATTTTTAAACTGTTCCCTTTGCTTGCAATTTTCCAGATCGGCATTGCCGCAATCGGCTGCATTTCCGGCATCAATTTTCTCAAACTCAAGACTTGGTCACGCAGTGTTTTGGAAGTGTTGACCTGGCTTCTGCTTGTTTTCATTCTTGGATTCATGGCGTTTTGGCTTCTCAATTGGATGTCCATCACTATAGCCCATGGCCCCCAAGGTTTTGGAATAATGGGTGCCGTCATGGGGGTCGTTATCACCGGAATCTATGGCGTACCCCTGGTGATTATGCTGAAGTATCTTAGAGGATCAAAAGTGAAATTTGCAATCAATGGATCTGCCGAACCAGGCACTTCAGGCGAGACTCGTTCCTCAAGTGGCTGAGCTTCTCTCTCTTTCAATTTTGAGGATTTAGTAGCTTTTATGGTTTCATGTCCACAATGGCATCTTGAAAATGATTCTGGGGCCTTAGAGTGCTGACATTGCAGAATTGTTTTCGAGAAAGATTCGGGGCCTAAAGGGGTCAAGTCTACGCTTGACTCTTGGCGCTTGATCAATGCTGATCATGCGGAAAGGTTGATTTCCACCCAAAAGAACACACTGGGGTCATAAGCTGTCTCCAGCTTCCTTAAAGAAAGTCCATTAAATGTTTAGACCTGAACTTTGCCTTTTTCTTTCTACTCGGTAGCATCCTTAAACCTAGCATCGACACTCCCTGCCAAAACAGCCATTACAATTGATTGGGCCGCACCGATTTCCTGATCGGTGATCTGATTTTCCTTAGCATCGCTAAGGCAGTGGTTCATTCATGGATAACACCCGACAGCCATGGAAACGGCAAGGTAGATCAGACGGGTGGTTTTGGGATCTAAAATATCATTTTGCCGGACACTGCCGGAAAAGGCTTGAAATGCCTGCTTTTGTGGTTCGGGAAGCATGGTGTTTCCTTTCATTTTTTGGATTTGTGGCTTTTGGGTTGATTATTTAGATCTATCGTGGTTATCGATTATTATAGTTTGTCTATCGCGTCTAACGATTTGTTTCGATGCACTGCATCGGTCTGGCCGATGGAAGGAAACCATGGAAATCCGGCAACTAAAAACGTTTGTCACGGTAGCGGACGTGTTGAGTTTTACCAAAGCGTCGAACAGGCTTAATCTGGCCCAGTCGTCGGTATCGGCACAGATTAAGGCGCTGGAGGAGGAACTGGAATTAAAGCTGTTCGACCGCATCGGCCGGAGAGTCGTGCTGACGGAGGCCGGCCGCAGATTGTATGCCTACGCCCGCCGGATGGAAGAGATGACCCGCGAGATCAAGTCCGAATTCTCGACCGCCCAGTATGCCCAGGGAGCCCTGACGGTCCGGGTGCCCGAGACCATTGCCAGTGTTTACATGCCGGCCGTGGTTGAGCGGTTCCATAACGATCACCCCAAGGTTAAACTGGAACTGATCAACTGCTCGGACGAGCAGCTCAGGGAAGAGCTCAACACCGGACGGATCGATCTGGCCTTTTTGCTCACGGATTCCATCCATTTTAAAGAGGTCAATGTCGTTCCGCTGAAAACAGAAAAGATGGTTTTGGTTTCCGGCCCGTCCTACCCACTTGCACAGTTGCCCCAGGTTGAATTGGACGACCTGACGGACCAGACCCTGCTGTTGCCCAAAACCGACTGAAATTATCCCAAGGCATTCGAGCGGTCGCTCGAAGAAAACAACATCCGGCCGAGAATCCTGAAATTTTCAAGCGTCCGGGGGATGAAGGCCTGCCTGAAAAGGGGCATCGGCATTACCCTCTGCCCCGAAGTCTCCATTGAAGAGGAGTTGAACCAGAAAAAACTGGTGCGCCTGACGTCCAGGTGGGATGAAGACGAAGCCGCGCTCATCATGATCTGGCATTCGGAAAAGTGGTGCTCGCCCCTTTTGAAGCATTTCATGGAATTATCGGAAACGGTTATCTGCAAAGCCTGGGACAACAATAATTTACCATGAAGCGCATGAAGAACATGAAGAAAAACCGACCAGAGCAGATGAATTCCTTCGTAATTCAAGCTGTTGCACTTAACCAAACTCATCCTTTTGGGATATTCGCATTCTCGGGAGATGTCATTTCATGATTAAAAAGAAAATGACTACTATGATATGCATCTTTATTCCATTGGTGCTATTCATTTCTGTCGGGAAGGAGATCAGTTTGGCAGACGAATTATCCTATCGTGAATTCATCAAATCCGTTTCAAAAGAAATTGCATTGCTGAAGAAAACCTTCCCGCAACTTAAGGAATTTTCGACGGATACGCACGTTGACATCGAAAATTCCAAGATTGACTACAGCTTCCATACACACGATCCGGTTCCTACCGGTGGATGGACATCGGGTGTCCCCAATCCCGACCCGGACGGGATTTGGTTTTATATTGACCTTCACGACAAAGATTCAACCGCACAGATACATACACAACCCATTACAGGGATATCACTTGAATACATGGGGAAAGGCATATGCTTCCTAATCCTCGAAGGATCCGAAACCCAATCCGTATCCGGTGAAATCGGATCCATTTTGGAGCAGAATGGTGCAACATCAGAAAAACACTAGGGTCAAATCTCAATATTTGACAGCTCTCAAGGTGTTTCTAATTCCCTCAAAAAAAGTTAGTTAAATATTGAGCCCCAACCCTACCGAGTATGCGATGGTGAACACAACGTTAAACTTACAAGGAAAATGATGAACGTTTTAATTACTGGTGCAGCAGGGAACCTTGGTAGCTTATTAGAAGCCATCTCAAAAAAACCGAAGTAGAATTTTAATACAACCAAGGTGAACCATCGCCAGGAAATTTTCTACATGGTATTCGTAGCGAACAATCAAGCGCCTGAAATTTTGAAGCCAAGCAAACA